>OBAO01000016.1_pt1 | contig 249891 bp, 254 predicted proteins | sample 1517541 | NCBI WGS metagenome assembly OBAO01 (sample SAMN04571698, study PRJEB22368) | human gut metagenome | biome: human gut; material: stool | host: Homo sapiens | place: Luxembourg | collected 2012-08-10
TATATCAAAAAAGTAGACACATTCCTTTTATGTCTACTTTTATTTTACAACTTCAGAACGCTGTTCCTTTTTTTTGTGTAATAGTTTGTTGTTAAATAATAATTTAAATATAAAAACTATAGAAAATAAATTTATTTTATGATAAAATACTATGGAAGAAAGAAGGAAGAAGTATGAAGGTAGGTATATGTTCATTAGGATGTAAAGTTAATATATATGAAAGTGAACTTGTTACTAATATATTAAAGAATAATAATTATGAGATAGTGGATTTTGAAGATAAGGCTGATATTTATATTATTAATACTTGTAGTGTTACTAATGAGAGTGATAAGAAATCTAGAAAGATGATAAATAGGGCTAAGAAGAATAATCCTTCTGCGATTATAGTAGTTATGGGCTGCTACAGTCAGGTTAATGCTGATGATATTGATGTTGATATTGTTCTTGGTAATAAAGATAAGTCAAGAATAGTAGAAATAATTGAGGATTATATTGAGACTAAAGAGAAGAAGAAGATTATTTATGATCTTAGTAAAGTGGATTTTGAGAAGATGGAGATTAGTAGTTTTGATAGTCATACTAGGGCTTTTGTTAAGATTCAAGATGGTTGTAATGCTTTTTGTTCTTACTGTATTATTCCTTATACTAGGGGTAGAGTTAGAAGTAAGAATAAAGATGATGTTATTAGAGAGGTTACTAAATTAGTTAATGAAGGATATAAAGAGATTGTTCTTACTGGTATTCATACTGGTAGATATGGTATGGATATTAATAGTAGTTTGGAAGAATTACTTAATGAATTAGTGATGATTCCTAATATTTATAGAATTAGATTATCTTCAATTGAGATTAATGAGATTACTCCTGGTATTAGAAATTTACTAAAAAATAATAAAGTTATGGCTAAGCATTTACATATACCTCTTCAATCTGGTAGTGATAAGATATTAAAATTAATGAATAGAAGATATAATACTAGTGAATTTTTAAGTATGGTAGATAGTCTTAGAGATATTGATGATATTTCTCTTACTACTGATTTAATAGTGGGCTTTCCTAAAGAGAGTGATGATGATTTTAATGATACTATGAATACTCTAAGAAAGATTGGTTTTACTAAGATACATACTTTTCCATATTCTAGAAGAAAAGGTACAGTAGCGGATAAAATGGATGGTCATATTGATGGTACTACTAAGAAAAGAAGAGTTCATGAAGTACTTGCATTATCTAATGAATGTGAGAATAAGTTTTATAATAGTAAGATTGGTAAGGTATATGATGGGGTAGTTGAAATACATGATAATGGTTTGGTAGTAGTACATACTTCTAATTTTATACCAGTTATTATTAATGATAATGTAGAGAATAATAGTATAGTTAATGTTATGATTGAAAAAGTAGAGGGACTTAATGTTTATGGAAGAGTAGTATAACTATTCTTCTTTTGATTATGGGAAATTATGTTATGTAATTGACATTAAAATAGGGAAATGTTATAATTTATAGCGTAATATTTGTAAGAAATAACATAAAATATTAGATGGAGGTATGTATGTTAAAGTTATTAAAGAATTTAAATAAAAAGGATTGGTTATATGTATTTATATCTGCTATTTTGATTGTATTTCAGGTATGGTTAGAACTTAAAATGCCGGATTATATGTCCAATATTACTCAGCTTGTTCAAACTAAGGGGGCTGCGATGAGTGATATTTTAAGAGAAGGTGGATATATGCTACTGTGTGCTTTTGGTAGTTTGGTATCGGCTTTTATAGTGGGGTATTTTACTTCTAGTATATCTGCTTCTTTTTCTTATCGTACTAGAGGTAAGTTATTTAGAAAGGTTGAAGATATTAGTACTTATGAGATAAAGAAATTTTCTCCTAGTAGTTTGATTACTAGAACTACTAATGATATTACACAGATTGAATTTCTTATTGCGATGGGACTTACTTTAATGATTAAGGCTCCTATTACAGCAGTATGGGCTGTTACTAAGATTGTTAATAAGAGTATTGAATGGAGCATTTTAACGGGAGTAGCAGTGCTTGTACTTCTTATTACTATTGGTATTATTATGATTATTGTTATGCCTAAGTTTAAGATAGTACAGGAACTTCTTGATAAGGTTAATATGGTTACGAGAGAGAATTTAACTGGTATTAGAGTTGTTAGGGCATTTAATGCTGAAGAATATCAAGAAGATAAGTTTGAAGGTATTAATAATAAGCTTACTAAGCAGCAGATTTTTAATCAGACTGCATTTAATTATTTGAGTCCTATTATGTATTTGGTTATGTATTTTTTAACGCTTGGTATTTATTTTATAGGGGCTATTCTTATTAATGATGCTGGTATGGGGGATAAGATTGTTTTGTTTGGTAATATGATTGTTTTTTCTTCTTATGCTATGCAGGTTATTATGTCTTTTTTAATGCTTGCTATGATATTTATGATGTTACCTAGAGCTAGTGTATCCGCTAAGAGGATTAATGAGGTACTTGATACTCCTATTAGTGTTAAAGAAGGAACTGTTACTGAGAATAATAGTGATATTAAGGGAACTGTTGAATTTAAGAATGTTTCTTTTAAATATCCTGATGCTGATGAGTATGTTCTTGAAGATATATCGTTTAAGGTTAATAAAGGAGAAGTTATTGCTTTTATTGGTTCTACTGGTAGTGGTAAATCTACTTTAATTAATTTGATACCTAGATTTTATGATGCTACTAGTGGAGAGATACTAGTAGATGGTATTAATGTTAAAGATTATAATTTTGAGTATTTGAATAATATAGTAGGTTATGTACCACAGAAGGCTGTTATGTTTTCAGGAAGTGTTTTATCAAATATTACTTTTGGTAAGAATAGACATGGTAAACCTTCTAAGGATAGGGTAAAAGATGCTATTAGGGTATCACAAGCCTATGAATTTGTATCTAAATTAGATGATAAAGAGAAAGCACATATTGCTCAAGGTGGTACTAATGTTAGTGGTGGTCAAAAGCAGAGATTATCAATAGCGAGAACGATTGCTAGGGATCCAGAAATATATATTTTTGATGATTCTTTTAGTGCACTTGATTATAAGACTGATAGTACTTTAAGAAGTGAACTTAAGAAATATACTAAAGATGCTACGGTTATGATAGTAGCTCAAAGAATTGGTACGATACTTAATGCTGATAAGATTGTTGTTTTAGATAATGGTAAATGTGTTGGTGTTGGTACGCATAAGGAATTAATGAAGAAGTGTAAAGTATATAAAGAGATTGCTTTATCACAGGTATCAAAGGAGGAACTTGAAAATGTCTAGTAATGAAAAAGAGAGAAATAATCATTCTAGAGGTCATGGACCGATGAGAGTAAGTGAAAAGCCAAAGGATTTTATGGGTTCTATTAAGAAACTTATGAAGAGTCTTAGTAGTTTTAGGGTACTTATATTTATTGCTCTTGTATTAGCGTCTTTATCTTCTATTCTTTCACTTATTGCTCCGAATAAGTTATCTGATTTGACTGATGAGATTACTAAGGGTATTACGATTAATACTTCTAATATGAAAGAGTTAGAAGAGGATCTTACTAAGAATATTAGTGATATTGGGAATATTTTAGGTATTAATTTAGATGAAAAGATGATATATAGGGTTAATTCTTCTGGTATTAGTAGTGAAGATAAGATTAAATTTAATGATACTTTAAAAAGTATTAGTAGTAACCAGGAATTGATACTTAAGTATTTTAGTGAGTTACCTGATAGTGTCCTTGATATTATTATTGGTGATAGTACTTATAATGATATTTATATTAGTAAAGAGGATAAGATCACGACTATTAGGGCTTTTAGTGATATCGATGTTGATAATAAGAAATTTAATGGTATTAGTAGTTTTCCTGATAGTATGAAGAAGGCTTTATTTCCTGATACTGTGATTGATGGAATAGAGATTAGTACTGATGATAAAGTAGAGTTTATTACTTTGATGGCTGGTAGTGATAGTTCTTCAGTTAATGAGATGTATAAGGTTATGGAGAATCTTCCTATTAGTGTGCAGAAGGTTATTGGACCTAAGATGGATATGGATAAGATTAAGAGTATTGCTACATTACTTGCTTGTTTATATATTATTAGTGCTATATTTAGTTATGTTGAAGGTTTATCTATGATTAAAGTAGCTAATGGATATGCTAAAAAGCTTAGAAGTAGTATATCTGAGAAGATAAATAAATTACCTCTTAAATTCTTTGATCATAATTTATCTGGTGATATTTTATCTAGGGTTACTAATGATGTTGATACGATAGCTCAATCTTTAAATAATAGTTTATCTACTTTAGTATCTTCGATTACTTTATTTATTGGTTCTATTATTATGATGTTTGCTACTAATTATATTATGGCTATTACTGCTATTGTGTCTAGTTTGATTGGATTTATACTTATGTTTATTATTCTTAATAAGTCACAGAGGTATTTTACTGCTAGACAGAGGGAGCTTGGTAAATTAAATGGTTATATTGAAGAGATTTATAGTTGTCTTAATGTTGTTAGAAGTTGTAATGCTAAAGATGAGACTATTAATGAATTTGATAAGTTAAATGATAAGTTATATGATTGTAATAGAAAGAGTCAATTTTTATCTGGACTTATGCAACCGATAATGGGATTTATTGGTAACTTTAGTTATGTTGCTGTATGTATAGTAGGAGCTTTACTTGTTAGTAAGAGTGTGATATCTTTTGGTGTGATAGTAGCTTTTATTATGTATGTTAGATTATTTACTAATCCTTTATCACAAATTGCTCAAGCTATGACTTCAATGCAAAGTACTGCTGCTGCTAGTGAGAGGGTGTTTGGTTTACTTGAAGAAGTGGAAATGGATAGTGAAAATGATATTACTAAGAAATTAGATAAACATAAGGTTAAGGGTAATATTGAATTTAAGAATGTTAAGTTTGGTTATGATAAGGATAAGATTATTATTAATGATTTTACTGCTAAGGTTAAGGCTGGAGAAAAGATTGCTATTGTTGGTCCTACTGGAGCTGGTAAAACGACGATGGTTAATTTACTTATGAAGTTTTATGATATTAATGATGGTGATATTTTGATAGATGGTACTTCTATTAGGGAACTTAAGAGAGATAATATTCATAGTTTATTTACGATGGTTCTTCAAGATACTTGGTTATTTAATGGTACTGTTAAGGAAAATATTATTTATAATCAGAAAAATGTTAGTAATAAAAAAGTAGAAGATGTATGTAAAGTAGTAGGAGTAGATCATTTTATTAAGACTTTACCTAATGGTTATGATAGTATTATATCTGATAATGATTCGGTATCTTCTGGTCAGAGACAACTTCTTACTATTGCTAGAGGTATGATTAGTGATAGTCCTTTCTTGATACTTGATGAGGCTACTAGTAATGTTGATACGAGAACTGAAGAGTTAGTTCAAAAGGCTATGGATAAACTTATGGAGAATAAGACTTCGTTTATTATTGCTCATAGGTTATCTACGATTAAGAATGCTGATTTGATACTTGTTATGAAAGATGGTAATATTATTGAACAGGGTAATCATAATGAATTAATGAAGAAGAATGGGTTTTATGCTAATTTATATAATTCTCAATTTGAAAAGACTAATAGTTAATATTAGTTTTTTTCTTTATCATATGAAATCTAGGGCTTTCATAGGCATAACATAGCCTAGGTCTATGTTATGAATAATTTTTGGTTTTTATGTTGTGCTTAAATATTTTATATGGTATAATGTTTTTGAGAAGAGACTATGAAAAATAATAAGGATATTAAATTCATTGATTTGATAAAAAAGAGAAGAGAATTATCAAAAGATAATAAAAAGAATATTAAAAATTTATCATCAAAGTATCCTCAACTTATAGATATGATAGATAATTTTAATGGGGGTAAAGAATATAAACTATAAAAATGAATGTAAAAGATAATAAAATAGTTTTGGCATAATATTGATAGTATTATTACTATTTATTGGTCTGCTAATTGAGAATTAGTTGGATCAAACCCGTGTTGGCGCCAAGCGCCGCTTAATAAGACAACCTGTATTGGTTGTTTTATTAATTATAATCTTTTTTTGTCCAATTTTTCTGTATTTATTGATTTCTATTTATTGATATGATAAAATTATAGTGTGAGGTAGAATATGAGAAGATATAAATATTTACTATTTAGTATTATTAGTTTTATGTTGTTTAATATTAATATTGTTTTAGCTGATACTATGGATGCTTGTACTAATGTGGGTATACTTAAAGTTATATATTTTATTAAGTTACTTCTTAATATTGCTTTTATAGCAGTTCCTATTGGTTTAATTGTATTTGGTCTTATCGATTTTTCTAAGTCAGTTGCTTCTGGTGATGAAAAAGATGGTAAGAAGAATTTGAATCTATTTATTAAGAGATTAATATATGGAGCATTAGTCTTTTGCGTACCATGGATTGTTAATGTAGTTATGCATTTACTGGGTGATCTTACTAAAGATGTTAATTGGACTGACTGCTACAACAATGCTAATAAAGAATATATTGATGCACATGAAGAATAGGGAATATTCTTCTTTTTTTTTAAAAATAATTGACTTAGAAATGGTAAAATGATATACTTGATATAGTAGGAAAGTAGGTTACTATCTATGAAGAAAAAGAATAAAAAGAAGAATACTTATAAGTATGATAATAAAAGATTTATTTTAGTGTTTACAATGATGTTTTGTTTAGTTATATCTATGAGTACTTATTGGATGTATGCATATAAGCATAAGTATGGAAAGAATTACTTTGATAATAAGATTATTAGTTATAAAGTAAGTGATTATGTTGATACTGATGGTAATTATGTATATTTAAAAAATATTGATAAGGAAATAATTAATACTTTTATTAATAAACAAAAAGAAGTGTTAAAAAATAATGTTATTGATATGAGTGTTACTAAGGGAATATATAAAGATATATTATCTATTAAGATTAGTTATGTATTATATGGAGAACTTAGTAATTATGAAGATGTTATTACTATTAATATTGATTTAAAGAATAATAAGGTACTTAGTAATGATGATATGATAGATATGGTTAATGGTAGTTATAAGGATATTGCTACTGATATATTTAATGAGTATATTAAAATAAATAATAATAGAGAAGTAGTAGATGCTATTACTGAAGAGAAATTAAGTAGTAGTGTATTTAATAATAATAGTGAAAAGTATATTATTAGAATTAGAGAGAAATTACCTGAGGTTATGAATATATATATAGAAAATAATGAAGTATATTATTTAGTTAGAAAATATGAAATTAATAAAGTATGTTATTATACTAATACTGATATAAATATGGGATATATAAATAAAAAAATAGGTAAGTTATAGAAGGAGGAATTTTTATGGAAAGTATTTTATCGGCAACAGCGATTGCTATAGGAGTTATGGTTGGACTAGCTTTTTTAGGACTAGGATTAGGAATAGGATTACTTGGAGGGAGAGTTGCTGAGGCAGTTGGTAGAAATCCTGAAACTAAGAATGATGTTGTTCATTCAATAATGACTATATTAATAATATTTGCAATATTTTTATTATTCTTATTTGCATTTTGTTTCTTATTATTATTCTTTAATCCATTAGTGGGATAATATGACATACTTTATTATCTCTTTTGTCATTATCATTCTTTTAGTAGTGGTAATGAGTTTAATACTTAAGAATGCTGTTAAACAGGTTGATGAAAAATCTAAGTCATATTTTGTTGATAAATTAAAAGAGTATGATTATTTAATAGATGAAAAAGAAAAGAAACTTTCTGAATTAGAAAGTGAACTTTTGAAAAGAAAGAATGGGTTAAATGATAATAGTTTAAGTGAATCAGGACCTAAGTATGATTTTGATACTAGTATTATTGATTTACTTACTGAGACTAATTATCTTGATAAGAATATATTTGAACTTAATAAGAAAATAGAACAAAAATTTATTATTAATTATGAAGATTTAATTAAAGATTTCTTGTCTAATATTAAGGGAGATAATAGATATGATTTCTGTGTTAAATTAAGAAATAAATTTACTCCGGATGAAATATATAATATTGAATTAATGTTACCGGAAGAAAGAAATGCATATTTAAAGAAGACACTTAGTGAGGAAGAATATAAGGTTTATGAAATATATTTAGCTAGTAATAAATTTAATATGGAAGATTTTATTGATTATTTAAATAGACTTATTGAACTTAATGATCCTACAGTAGTGGTTCTTGTACCTAATGATAAGGTTAATTATGATTATATTGATAAAAATATTAAGACTAAAGTAAGTGATGGTATTTATAAGGGAATTAAGATACTATATAGAAATAAGGTATATGACTTTAGCTTAAATGAAGGGAATGTGTGATATGGAACTTAAAAAGGTAGATAAAAAAGTTGAAGATATTAAAAGTAATAACAATATTTATTCTGTTGGTAAAGTTATAAAAGTTAATCCTTATACTGTTATTGTATCTGGTCTTAATGATATTACTTATTATGAAGAAGTTGATATTGCTGGTAAGGCTAAAGGGTTTGTTTTTGCTGTAGGAAAGAATAATATTACGGTATCTTTAGTTGATGTTAATGATAAGATTAATCCTGGCGATGAAGTATATTCGTTGAAGAAACAATTTAAATGTTTATTTAGTATGGATTCTATGGGTAAAGTTATTGATATCTTTGGGAATGATTTAATAGCGGGTAAAAAATTTGATAATTTGGTTGAAGTTCCTATTGAAAATGATCCTATTCCTATTATGGATAGAGGCCTTGTTACGAGAGAATTTTTAACTGGGCTTACTAGTATTGATATGTTATATCCGATTGGTAGAGGACAGAGGCAATTAATTATTGGTGATAAAAAAACTGGTAAAACGCAGATTGCTCTTGATGCTATTGTTAATCAAAAAGATAAGAATATGGTATGTATATATGTTGCTTTAGGTAAGACTAAGAAAGAAGTTAAAGATATTTATTATGATCTTACTAAGAGAGGGGCTGCATCATATACTATTATTATTGCATCATTTCATGATGAACTTCCTAATAGAACATATTTAACTCCTTATGTTGCTTTATCAATAGCAGAGTCTATGATGATGGATTCTTATGATGTTCTTGTTGTTATAGATGATTTAAAGAAACATGCTGATGTATATAGACAAATATCTCTTGCTAGTAAGAAAACTCCTGGTAGAGATGCTTATCCATCTGATATCTTTTATGCACACAGTAAATTGCTAGAAAAGGGTTGCCAACATAAAAATGGTGGTTCTATTACAATACTTCCAATAGTAGAGACTAAGAGTTCAGATATTACTGATTATATATCTACTAATATTATTTCTATTTGTGATGGACAGATAGTTTTATCTAGTAAGAACTTTGCTAAAGGAGAGAAACCGGCATTAGATTATGGATTATCAGTGTCTAGATTAGGTGGAGCAGTACAGTCTCCAGAGGTTAAGAGGCTTGGTAGTTTAGTTAGAGGTAAATTACTTGAATATTTGGAAGTTAGAGATATATATGAGCTTGCTAATATTGATGAGATGAGTGAGGAATTACAACATAGGATGAAAGAAGGAAAAGTTATTCTTGATAAACTTAAACAAAATAAATTTTCTCCTAAAAGTAAGGAAGAAATGCTTGATTTATATAAGTTCTTAGAGGAAGGTGATAATAATGAAAATAGGTAAAATTATTACTATTAATGATATTTCTGTAGAAATTATATTATCAAGTAATGATATTAAAATAGGGGATATTTTGGAAGTAGAAGATAATAATAAGTATGTATTTGAAGTAGTTGAAATTAATAATATATCCGCTACTTGTATAAGTTTATATAGTACTAGAGGTTTACAAAAGGGTAGTATTGTTATTAAGAAGAATGATGGATTAGAAGTTGAATATTCTGATAAGATTTTAGGTAGAGTATTTGATTCTTATGGTGATGTTATTGATGGTCTTCCTTTTGAAAGTGAAAAGAAAGTTAAAGTAAGTCATAATACGGTATCATTAAAAGAAGTTAAAGTTGAAAATGATCCATTATGGACTGGCATAAAAGTAATTGACTTTTTTGCTCCTTTACAAAAAGGATTTAAAATGGGATTACTTGGCGGTGCTGGCGTTGGTAAGACAGTACTTATTAAAGAGTTAATTCATAATATTTATGCTAGTTCTAATTCTAATGCTGTTTTTGTAGGAGCAGGTGAAAGAAGCCGTGAAGGTAGAGAGTTATATGATGATATGAAGAGTTCTAACTTACTTGATAAAATGGCTATGGTATATGGTCAAATGGGAGATAATCCAGTATCAAGAAGTAAGTCTGTTGCTACTGGACTTAGAATGGCTGAATATTTAAGAGATGAAAAGGGACAAGATGTACTTATATTCATTGATAATATATATAGATTTATTCAGGCTAAGGCAGAGATTTCTACTGATTTAAAAGAGTTATTAATTGAAAATGGATATCCTGCTAATATGGCTGGTGAAGTAAGTGATATTGAAGAGAGAATTAATTCTACTGATAAGGGTTCTATTACTTCATTTCAAGCTATTTATATACCTGCTGATGATTTAACTGATGATGCTGTTCAAACTGTTATGAGTTATATGGATGGTCAAATTGTTCTTGATAGAAAAATTGCTGAATTAGGTTTATATCCTGCTATTAATGTATTTAAATCTACTTCTAAGTTAATAGACAAAGATAAGATTGGGGAAAGACATTTTAGCTTAGTAGAAAGAGTACTAGCTAATTTAACTAGATATGAAGAGCTAGAAGAGATAATAGCAGTACTTGGTATTGAAGAGTTATCAGAAGAAGATAAACTAGTTTTCTATAGATCAAGAAAACTTAGAAATTATTTTTCACAACCAATGTTTGTTGCTGAAGCTTTTACTAATATTAAAGGTGTATTTGTTGATATAGAAGATGTTCTTAATGATGTTGAAAATATATTAAATGGTAAATATGATAATATTGATGAGAGTAAGTTTAGATATATAGGTAAATGTGATGGACAAGAGTGGAATAAAGGTTAGAATCTTTAATATTGAAAATGGTTTAAGAGAATATAAAGATATTAAGATAATTAGAATTATTAGCAAAGATTATAACTTACTTATTATGAAAGATTATTTACCAATAATAGGAGAAATAGAAGGTAGTGTAGATATAAAGAATGATGAAGTAAATTTATCATTTAAAGATATTAAGGCTTTCTATATGAATAGTAATAATGAATTTAATTTAATGATAAAAGAGGGATAGTATGAATAATATATTTTATTTTGCATTTGTTGGTATAATTGTTGTTGTTTCTTTATATATTATTCTTAAAATATTAATTAAAAAATTTAATCCTGAAGAATCTAAAGTAAAATTATATGGTATACTTCAGGGTATGAGTAATAGAGAAATAATTAGTATATCGTGTTCAATAATTAGTTATGTATTTATGATATATTTGATGGCTTCTTTTATTGATTTAGATATTTATATTGCTATTATTGTATTGTTTTTGACGCTTGTTAGTGGTATTCTTATTAAGAATAAAAAAGTTATTATTGATTTAGTACTTAGTGCTATATCTTTAGTAGGAATAAAAGTAGTATATTTAATTCATGATTATATTATTAATGAATATATGGATATGTGGATGTTACTATTATTAGTATTTGTAATGTTATTCTTATTTTTATATTTATCTTATACTTTACTTAAGAATATTAAAAATGTAGTAATAGCTAATAAATATATAAGAAAGGGTGGTAATCATGAGGATAAAGAACGTAGTTAAGGTCATGAACTTCCACTCTTTACTTAGAGTAGATGCTTCTAAAAGGGAGGCAGAAAGTTATCGTAATGTAGGTGATGAAATTACTAAGATTATTAAGACTATTGTATATAATAAGAATTTAGTGTTAGATAAAAAAGTAATAATGCCTAATCCTAATAATAATAAATTAAATATATATATAGCTAATGATTATGGTTTTTGTGGTAATTTTAATTCGCAAATAGCAAGACAAATAAGACAAGATAAAGATGATTATAAAATTATAATAGGTAAAAAAATAGTATATAATGATGATAAAGTAATACTTAAAATAAATAAAGATGATTTTAGTAAAGAACTTAAAAAAATAGAAAAAACTATAGATGAAGCTATTAGAAATTCTTCTTATAGTGAAATTAATTTATATTATAATCATTATAACTCTAGTACTTCGTTTGAATTTAAAAAACTTACTTTATTTCCTATTAATTTTGATGGAGAATATGATACTAAGAATGATTTTGTTATAGAAACTGATATTACTAGTATGTTATATAGTTTACTTACTTTTTATATCATGTATGAACTTAAAATGTGTGAATGTATTAGTAGGGCTGCTGAAAATGTAATAAGAAATCAAATTACTAGGGAAGCGTTAGATAAAATAGATGAGCTAGAGATTGAACAAGCTAATCAACTTAGAAAAAATAAGAAAGAAAAATTGGTTAAGAAGACAGTAGAAAACTTTAAGAAAATATCTACAAGGGAGGAAGAAGATGAATAAGTATGATTATATTACTGCGACCACTCTTGAAGAGAAGGTAAGATTAGAAAAGTTAATTAAGTATATGGAAGATAATAATATTGAAGATAATTTACTTGAGTATAAAGAGAGATATAATAATATTTGTAAATATTTAGTTGCTAAAGATAAATATCTTAATATAGAGAAAGATATTGATGATATTAAAATTAAATTAGATGAACTATATAAAAAGAAAGATGAATATGAAGTTGATAATTTATTACTTGAAGAAACTTTAATTTCTAAATTTAATACTGATACTAATGGTAAATATAGAAATATATTATATGAAGATATTAAGTTAATTGATGATAAAGAAATAAGAGATATATTGTATATATTATTTGAAAAAGAGAGTGAATATTCTAAGTTACTTAGTAAGAGAAATAAGTTAAAAAATATTATTGATAAGGATAAATATCCTAATACTTATGATACCTTACTTAATCAGGACATATTAATTGAAAAACAAGATGAATTATTAGATAATATATTTTTATTAGAAAATAATATTAAAATAGAGAGGGAAAAGCAAAGAAAAATAGAAGATTCTGCTATGACTATACCAATATTAAAAATATTATATGAATTTTGGATAATAGATAGTTATGATCCTAGTAAGGTTAATAGAAATAAATTATTTGAAGATAATAAAACTTTGGTTAATTATAAAAATGATATATATGATAAGGAAGAAGTAAAAGAAATTAAAAAAATTCCAAATATTAAAGAAGATACAATTATATCTAATTTGAATTTACCTGGTATTAATGAAGATATATTTATTGATATAGATGGTAAAAATTATATAAAATAGTATTGAAAAATATGATTATATTTGTTATAATTTAAGAGAAGATAGGAGGAAGATAAAAATGATAGAAAATAATAATAATAATAATAATAAAGGGGTTAGTAAACAACTTATGTTTGCTGTTGCTGGTGTAGCATTATTAGTTATTGCTGTTGCTGGAAGTGCTTATGCTTACTTTGTTGCTAGTGCTACTAGTGATGGTGGTGTATCAGGTACTACATTAAATGTAAAACTTGATAAACCAACAGTTACTTTAGTTAGTACAAAAGCTACTGGTGGATTAATTCCAATTTATGATGGTACTGTAACTGGACATACTAGTCAATTAAGTGCTGCTGCTACTGCCACAAATCAATGTGTAGATAAAAATGGTTATACTGTATGTAAAGTATATAAGATTTCTGTAAAAAATTCAGGAACTACTGCTACAATAGTTAACACTACTCTTAATTTAAATAATGGTGGTGTTGCTAATATTAAATGGGCAAAAATGACTTCAGCAACTGCTGTTGATACAGCTTTACCTACTAATAATACTGTTTCTACTGGTAAATCATTAGGAGCAGGAGCTACTTTAGAACAATACATTATGGTATATTTAAAAAATACTGGTGCTGATCAAACTTCTACTGATGCTGGTAAAACTATTTCTGGTACTGTAACTGTTACTGCTTCTACTGGTAGTCAAGTTCAAGCTACTTTTCAATAATAATTTATAAAAATAATAATGTTTGAAGGACATTATTGTTTTTTTTTAAATTTATCATAAAACTATTGATTTTTACTTTTTTATTTGATACAATTATTAATGTAAAGGAGGATTGAAAATAATGGAAGAAAACAGAAAGGGAACTGGCGTATTTTACGCTGTTGTAGGTGTAGCTACATTAGTAGTTGCAATTATAGGAGCTACTTTTGCATACTTCAGTGCAAGTGCTACTAATGATACAGATCTTAAAGGTACTACTGCAAGTGGTGCATCATTAGCAATCGCTATTACTAAAGTTAGTGATGAAGCTACTGCTAAAAATATGATTCCTATGTTAAGCACTGATTTACAAAAAGGTGTAACTGGTACAGCTTCTAAGTCATGTATCGATGCCAATAATAATACTGTATGTCAAGTTTATAAAGTTACTGTAACTAATGGTAGTGCAGATATTGGTATCAACGTTAAAGGTACTATGAATTTAACAAGTACTGCTAAAAATATGAAATGGCAAGTTCTTACTGATGCTAAAACTGTAAATGCAGATGCTACTACTGTTGCTCAAGGCACTGCTGGTACAATCGTTGATAATCAAGCTTTAACTGCTAGCGGAACTCATGATTTCTATTTAGTTATTTGGTTAGATGAAACTAATGCAGCACAAGATGCAGATGATGCTGGTAAAACATTTAATGGAACTGTAACATTTAATGGTGTTAACAGTGATGGTTCTGCTTCAACTGGTATTACAGCTAAATTTAATGGCTAATAATATAATTTAAAATATAGTAACGAATATAGTTACTATATTTTTTTTTGCATATATAGTATTTACTTATATATAATAAAAAAATATTTGTGAAGACTTTGGCTTCACAAAGAAGGAGAAGTATTACTTAGATAGAGATTGTATACTTTATCATAATCTATGATATTAAAGATATCTTCTAAGTAATCTTTTCTTTTATTATTGTATTTTAGATAGTAAGAGTGTTCCCATACATCTATTGTCATAATTGGAGTAAAGCCGTAGTAGTAGGGGGTATCCTGGTTAGAAGTATTTATTATTCTTAGGTTATTATCTTTATCTATTACTAAGAAGGTATAGCCACTACCTTTTACTTGTAAGGCCATATCTATGAATTCTTTTTTGAAGTTATCATAGGAGGTAAAATATTTATTAATTAGATTTAACATAGGTGTAGGTATTTCTTTTTTGATATTGGTTAGGGTATAGAAATATAGGGTATGATTTAGATATCCTCCTAGGTTATATAATATTTCATCTCTATCTTCTATAGGTAATATATCTATATGTTTAGCTAGATAGATAGGATTATGATTATATTTATAATTATGTTTATTTAGATATTTATTTAGATTATCTGTATAATTTTTATAATGAGAATTATAATGTAAATCTAATGTTTTATTATCTATATATGGTTCTAGACTATTATAATCCAAATTTATTCTTTTATATTCCATTATATCACCAGTATAAGTATATTTATTTATCCCATAATTTACCACATTTATTTGATAATTTATCCATGATATAATAATATAATTTTATCATGAAAGGAAGTGGTAGATGAATAAAAAGTAGATAAAAAATATTAATTATATGTTATACTATATTTAGGAAGTGATTATTATGTACAATATAGCTTTAGTTGAGGATGAAAAAGATTTAAATGATCTTATTAAGACTTATCTAGAAAAAGAAGGATATAATGTTACCAGTTATTATAATGGTGATACTGCTATTAAAGATAGTAATAAGGATTATCATTTATGGATACTCGATATTATGCTAGGGGATGATATAAGTGGTTATGACATCATTAAAAAGATTAGAGAGGATAATAACGATGTTCCGGTTATCTTTACTTCTGCTAGAGATAAGGATTTGGATAAGATAATTGGTTTAGAATTAGGAAGTGATGATTATATTACTAAGCCTTATTCTCCTAAAGAACTAGTACTTAGAGTTAATAATATAATTAGAAGGGTATATACTAAAGAAAGACAAAAGATTACTTATAAAGATTATATTATTGATTTAGATAAAAGAATGGCTTTTCAAGGTGATGAGGACTTAAATCTTACTACTTTAGAATTTGATTTGTTATATATGTTTGTTACCAATAAAGAAAAATCTTTCTCAAGAGATGATATATTGAATAATATATGGGGAGAGAATTATTTTGGTACTGATAGAGTAGTAGATGATCTTATAAGAAGACTAAGAAAGAAAATGCCTCTTTTGGATATAAATACAATATATGGATATGGGTATAGATTATTATGAAAAAACTAACTCTTACTGAACAATTCTTGTTTATATGTGTATCTATTATTGTTATTGTTATAATATCACTGGGAATGGTACTTCCTAAAACTCTTCTTCCTGTATATGAAGAGAATTTATATAACTATCTAAATCAATCTCTTAACTTATTAGAAAAACCTGAGAATAATAGGGTTGATAGTGAGATTGCATATATTTATATTGATGGTGATAAGAATATATTAGTATCTAGTAATTTATCTGATGTTGTTAATATTAAAGATGTTAAAGTTATTATTAATAAAATTAATAATGATGAGGGTAAATTTATGGTAGGTAAGAAAGTATATTATTATTATACTAATGAGAGTAATGGTATGAGGAAAATTGCTATTACGACGAATAGTTATATTAATTCGATGAAAAAGGAAATACTTAAAATAATTCTTATAGTAGTGGGTATTACATTTATTATTATATCTCTACTAGTGCTTATATGGTCTAACGGTTTAGTTAATAGAATTAAGAAATTAAAAGATAAAGTCGATAACATAAATAATGATGATTATGATCATAAAATGATCTATGATTATGATGATGAATTATATACCTTAGAGGTAGCTATTGAGAATATGAGGGTATATTTGAAGGAACAAGAGGCTTATAAGAATCAAATGTATCAAAATATTTCTCATGATTTTAAAACTCCTATCACAGTTATGAAATCCTATATTGAAGCTATGGAAGATGGTATTGAATCACAAGAGAAAACTACTAAGATTGTTAAAGAACAATTAAATAAATTAGAGGTTAAAGTTCACTCCTTACTATACCTTAACAAACTAAATTATTTGAAAGAAGAAAAAGAAAAACTTAATGATAGTTGTGATGTTAGTAAAATAATACTTGCATCAGTCGATAAGTTCAGTCCTTCGCGTAGTGATGTTGTTTTCTCATTAGATATTGATAAAAAGAATACTGTCTTCAGAGGTAGTGATGAAATGTGGGAAGCGATAATTGATAATATTCTTAATAATTTTATGCGATACGCTAAGAGTCAAATTAAAATTACGCTTAAGAATAATAAGATTATCTTATACAATGATGGTCCTAATATTGATAAAGATGTTTTGAATAACATTTTCACTCCCTACGAAAAAGGTGTTCGAGGTGTCTTTGGTTTAGGATTATCTATAGTTAAAAAAACACTAGGTCTTTTAAACTATGATATTAATATAGAAAATGTAAAGAATGGTGTTAAATTTATAATCAGTTAAAGGATTCTTATAAAAAGAGTCCTTTTTAGTATTAAAAAAAGAAGCTTATGCTTCTTCAATTGCTTCTGTTGGACATGATTCTTTTGCGTTAGTGGCATCTTCAAGATATTCTTCTTTAATAGGAGTTTCTATTACTTCTGCTAGTCCTTCATCATTAAAGTTAAATACATCTTCACAAATGCTTACACATTGTCCACATCCTATACATTTATCTTGATTAACTTTTAAATTCATTTATATCAATCCTTTCTATTTAATTATATCAAAATAAGAAAAAAAAGCAATAATATCTTTTATTTAGTATAAAAATATGTTATTATATATATAGAGTAAAAGAGGTAATAAGATGGAAAGTAGAATGGAAAAATATTATAGAGAAAATCCGGAATATTATAAAAGAAGTAAAAGAAATGCGGGCTTATATAAAGACATTGATAATAATATTAATGATTTAGAAAATTTACCTATACCTGATAATTCTAATGAAATTGATATTAATGGTTTAAAGCAAATTATTTCTAGTAGAGATGAATATCGTAAGGCTAAAGATATGGGGAGAACTATTACTAGAAAAAGGGTAGAGGAAGAACCTAGAGAAGAAAAAAGAAGAGTATATGATATTAATGTTTTACTTGAGACTGCTAAAAATGAAGTTAATAAGAATAATGAAGTGGAAGGTAAAAAACTTATTAATGCTAATTTCTTAACTGATTTAGATGATGCTAAAATACCAAATAATGATATAGTAGAAGTAAGTGAGGTGTCTCAAAATAAAGAAAAAGAAACAAGTAACACTGATTCATTACCACTTGATATACTAGTAGACTTAAAAGGTACTGATAATACTGTAGTTACTGATCCAATTGTTAAGGATGAAGTTACTATGATTGAGAAAATTAAAGATGGAGAAACCTTCTATAGTGGTTCATTTAATTTTACTAAGAAAGATTTTGCTGAAGAAGATGATGATTTCTTTGAAGAAAAGAGTCATACGGGAGTTAAAGTATTTTTCTTAATAATTGGTTTAGTACTTTTAGCAGCAGTCATATATCTTGCCATTACTAAGTATGTATTAAAATGAAAAAGTTATTAAGAAGTAAATATAAAGAAATTAGAAGAAGTATTATTGATAAAGAAGATAAAGATAATATTATTTTTGATAGGGTTATTAATAATACTAAGATTACTAAAGCAGATACTCTACTAATATATGTATCAACTAAAGAAGAAGTTGATACTATAAATATAATTAAATATTTTATAAATAAAAAGAGAATAGGAGTACCAAAAATAGATAATGGTATAATGAACTTCTACTACATTAATTCATTAGATGAATTAATGGAAGGATATTTTGGAATACTAGAACCTACTACTAATAATATAGTAAAAGATTTTAATAATGCAGTATCAATAACTCCTGGTATATGTTTCTCTTATGATTTATATAGAATAGGTTATGGCAAAGGATACTATGATAAGTTTTATAGTAATCATGGTGTCTATAAAATAGGATTATGTTATAGTAATTGTTTAATAGATAAAATAGATAATGATAGATATGATATTAAAGTAAATGAAATTATTACTGATAATCAAAAAAAGGTCTTATAAAAGACCTTTATTTTTATATGGCGTCCCCGACTAGAATCGAACTAGCGACCTATTGCTTAGGAGGCAATTGCTCTATCCTACTGAGCTACGAGGACACAAATAAATTATATCACATAACTACAAAAAATAGAATAAAAAAATTTAAAAATTGGTACCAAAATAAAAAAATATGTTATAACCGACTTTTTCAGTTAGTAACTAAAAAAGTCGGGAATAATTATAATGATTATGATTATTTTATTAATGTCGATGTATTAGGAGTAGAGAAAACTTCTGATTTAATCGTAGATATTATAAAAAATAAATATTAATTATGTTAAGAGAAAAAAATGTGATATAATTAAATTAATATTAGAGCCTAACCTCACATAGTATGAGGAATATTAGTAATTGAATTTAATTTAAGTGCCGGGCAAAATAAATTTGGAAGGAGATGACCTGTAGTAATACAGGTAAACTAAGGTAACAACACATAACACCTTAGTAAAAAATAGCAAGAAGGAGGCAATATTTTGAGAGAAAATAAATTAGATACTATCACAAATTTATTTGAAGGTAGTGAAATAAGAAGCATTTGGGATAGTGAAAAACAAGATTATTATTTTAGTGTAGTTGATGTTATTGGTGCATTAACTAATGCTAATATTCCAAGAAACTATTGGAGCGATTTAAAAAGAAGATTAAAAGAAGAGGGAAGTGAATTGCACGAAAAAATCGTGCAGTTGAAAATGATAGCCCTTGATGGAAAAAATAGGCAAACCGATACACTTGATACTGAAGGTATATTTAGACTTATTGAGTCAGTTCCTAGTCCTAAAGCAGAGCCATTTAAAATGTGGTTAGCCTCTTTAGGAAAAGAAAGAATTGATGAAGTATTTGATCCAGAAAAAGCAATTGATAGAGCAATTGATTATTATCGTAAGAAAGGATATTCAGATAGTTGGATTGAAGTAAGATTAAAAGGAATTCTTAACTGTAAGAAGTTAACAGATGTATGGAAAGAAAATGGTATTACTAAAAATTATGAATATGCAATATTAACAAATGAGATTTATAAAGCCTGGTCTGGTATGAAAGCTAATGAATATAAAGATTTTAAAGGTATGAGAAAAGAATCTTTAAGAGATAATATGTCAGATATAGAAGTAATACTAACTGATTTGGGGGAGGTAACTGCAAGAGATATAGCTAAAAAGGAGAGACCGCAAGGATTAAAAGATAATTTAAAAGTTGCTAAAAGAGGTGGTGGTGTATCTAAAATAGCAAAAGAATCTTATGAGATGCAAACTGGTCATAGTGCCATAACTAGTGAGAATGCACTGGATAGAAGATATGTTGATATGGATAAGCAATTAAAAGAAAAATAATTTAATAGAATATGTATAAAAAACAAATAATTTATGATATACTTAAATAGAGGTAAGAATATGAAGAAAAGAAGTAAATTATTTGTTTTTATTTTATTATTAGGAGTCTTATTTTATTTTAAAGAAGATATATATAATTATACATATAGTATAATAAATACATCTAATGAAAGTTATGATATTGAGAATTTACCAGAATATGATGGTAATAGTTATGTAATAGTAAATGATAATATTCCGTATTTTAAAGAAGAAGAATATACTACTACTAGTTTTGAAAAATATAGTGAACTTGATTCGCTAGGTAGATGTGGTGTTGCTTCTGCTAATATAAGTAAAGACTTAATGCCTACTGAAAAGAGAGGCTCAATAGGCATGATAAAACCTAGTGGTTGGCATACTATAAAGTATGATCATATAGATGGTAAATATTTATATAATAGATGTCATTTAATAGGATACCAATTAACTGGAGAAAATGCTAATGAAAAAAATTTAATTACTTGTACTAGGAGTATGAATGCTAAAGGAATGTTACAATTTGAAAATATGGTAACTAAATATATTAAAGATACTGGTAATCATGTTTTATATAGAGTAACACCAGTATTTGAAGGTAATAATCTAGTAGCAACAGGAGTAGAAATGGAAGCATACTCAGTTGAAGATAATGGAAAAGGTATAAAGTTTAATGTTTTTGTTTATAACATCGAAGATGGTATTATAATAGATTATAAAACTGGTGATAGTAAACTTGCAAATTAAAAGAATACTAACTGTGAATATAATAGGTCTAATGAGACTCCAATATAGACTAAGAATTAGGCTAGATTGGACATGAAAATACCTTGGATTTTCATGGAAGGTGATAAATGTTATTGCAAATACTTTGGTATTTTGTTATACTATAACTAGATGAGACATATTTTGTAGTAGGAGGCAATAATGGAAGTATTTTATATATGGCTTTTAGTAGCAGTAATACTTGGAATAATAGAAATATCTACAACTAATTTAGTTAGTATTTGGTTTGTGATAAGTAGTTTACTTGCTATGGTAAGTTCTTTATTTACTGATAATATATTGATACAAATTACTATATTTGTCTTAGTAGGAGTATTTTTAATGCCTATTAGTAGAAAGTTGTATAGTAAAATTAAAATGAATAATAGTAAAACAAATATTGATAGAATAATAGGAATGAAGGGGATTGTAACTGAGGATATTATTAAAGATAATATTGGAGAAGTAAAGGTAGATGGTAAGAAATGGTCGGCTTATTCCGATACTGATATTTCTAAAGGAGAAAATATAAAAGTATTATCTATTAATAGTGTTAAATTAAAAGTAAAGAAATGGGAGGAAAAATAATATGGAATTATTAATTGCTATATTAGTAATTGTGGTAATATTTATAATACCAAATATTAAAGTAGTACCACAGGCTAGAAGTTATGTTATAGAAAGACTTGGTAGTTATTTAACTACATGGAATAATGGTTTACATTTTAAGATACCATTTGTAGATAGGGTATCTAATAAAGTAAGTTTAAAAGAAATAGTAAAGGATTTTGCACCACAACCTGTTATAACTAAAGATAATGTTACTATGCAAATAGATACAGTGGTTTATTTTCAAATAACAGATCCTAAGTTATATACTTATGGTATTGAAGATCCAATTAATGCTATTGAGAATTTAACTGCTACTACACTTAGAAATATTATTGGTGAGTTAGAACTTGACCAAACTTTAACTTCAAGAGATATTATTAATTCTAAAATGAGAAGTATTTTGGATGAAGCTACTGATCCATGGGGAATTAAAGTAAATAGAGTAGAAGTGAAAAATATACTTCCACCTAGAGATATTCAAGAAGCTATGGAGAAGCAAATGCGTGCTGAAAGAGAAAGAAGAGAGAAGATTCTTCAAGCTGAGGGAGAAAAAAAATCTAGTATTTTGATAGCAGAAGGTGAAAAAGAATCGGCTATATTAAAGGCAGAAGCTCATAAAGAAGCACAAATTAAGATGGCTGAAGGGGAAGCAGAGGCTTTACTTAAAATGAAGCAGGCAGAGGCTGATGGTATTAGATTATTAAAAGAAGCTAAAGCAGACTCGTCAGTTCTTACTTTAAAAAGTTATGAAGCACTAGAGAAATTAGCAGATGGTAGTTCTACTAAGATTATTATTCCATCTGATATGAGTGGTATAGCATCTTTTGGAACGGTAATTAATGAAATGATTGATAAGAAGAAATAATCCATGTATATGGATTTTTCTTTTGAATATTTGTTCGTATTATTTTTTGCTTAAATCTATTGACAATATTTAAAAAAAGTGGTAGTATATATACCGATTTCAAAGGGAGGTTTTATATTATGAAATTAAAGAATATTTTATTTAGTTTAATTATGTTAGTTAGTATGCTATTTATAGGTACTGCTAATGCGGAGACTACTGCTCCAAGTAGTTTCAATGTTAGAGGTAGTGACCTACATGTAATTGATGGTACTAAATATTTAAATGGAGTTGTTGGTTTAAATGTTCAATACAAGAAAAATACCGATGGAAAGATTATTTATTGTATTGAGAGAACAAAAAATATGATTAGTACTAGAGGTACTGAAACTTACACATTAGATAAAGAAATGGATAAAAAAATAGCTTATATTATGCAAAATGGTTATCCAAATAAAAGATTTTCTAATGATGAAGACAAAGACTACTATGCTACAGCACTTTCAATTTGGTATGTGTTAGAAACAGATCCTACATTATTTAGACATTTTGATTTAAATAATGGTACATATCGTGGTACATCAAATGATGTAGTAAAAATAATGGCTCAACTTATTAATGGTGCTAATAGCTATTCTTATACTAATCCATCAATAAAGATTAATAATAGTAATAGTAAATTAACATTGTCTAGTGATAGAAATTATTATGTTAGTTCTAGTATGAGTGTAAAGACTACTGGTAATATTGCTAATTATTCAGTAAGTCTAAGTAATGCACCTAAAGGAACAATAATCACTGATGTTAATGGAAATGTAAAAAGTTCATTTGCTAGTGGTGATAAATTTATCGTAAAAGTTCCAACTTCAAGTATTAGTGGTTTATCAGCAGGCTTTAAAGTAAATGTATCTGCAACAGGAAGTATTTATAAAGCGTATTCATATAAAGCTTCACATTCAGAAGTTCAAAATACTGCAGCTTTATATCCAGAAAACATTAATGTTAGTGATAGTACAACATTAAATATAAATATTACTACTAGAGTAGAAATAACTAAAGTAGATGTAACAAATGGTGAAGAACTAGAAGGAGCACATCTTGTAGTAAAAGATTCTACTGGTAAAGTAGTAGATGAATGGACTAGTACTAAAGAGGCTCATGTAATAGAAAATTTAGTACCAGGAAAATATACATTAACAGAAACAATAGCTCCAGAAGGATATATACTAAGTGAAGAGACAATAACATTTACTGTAAAAAATGATGGTAGTGTAACAAAAGTAAAAATGGAAAATACTCCTAAAGATAAACCTGTTGTTGTTATTAGTAAGGTTGATTCTACTACTGGTGAAGAGTTAGCAGGAGCTCATCTTGAACTTAGAGATGAAAAAGGTAATTTAATTGAAGCTTGGGTATCTACTAATGAATCACATGTTATTGAAGGTCTTGCTCCTGGTAAATATACTTTAACTGAGGTAATTGCTCCAGATGGATATGAATTATCTAAAGAGACTGTTACATTTGTAGTTAAAGAAGATGGTACTGTTGATGGTAAGGTTATTATGTATAATACTCCTGAAACTATTGAGGTACCTAGTACAGGAACATTTAAGACTATTACAACATCTTTAATTGGATTACTTATTATAGGACTTGGCTCTGTAATTGTATACAGAAATTATAAAAAGAATGAAGAAAATTAATTTAAAATATCAAATAGCAGCGGGAGTAATACTAGTTATATGTGGTACTCTCGTTTTGCTTTCTGATTATATTAAAGATAAAAGGGATGTTGTATTTAGTGAAATGAATTTGGCATTATCTTCAATGAATATGGATGATAGTCTTAATAATCAAGATGAAAATATTGATAATGTAGAAGAAAATAAAGGGGAAAATCATAATTATACTTATGAAGAATATTTAGGTATTATTGATATTAGTAAGATTAATTTATATAAGGGATTTTATAATAAGGATTCTAATCTTAATAATGTTAAGTTTAATTTATATGTTTTACCGGAATCTAATTATCCTGATATTAAAGGTGGTAATCTTATTATAGCGGGTCATTCTGGTAATTATAATAATAGTTATTTTGCTAATTTATATATGTTAGAAGTTAATGATGATATTGTTATTCACTATAATAATAAAAAATATGTATATAAAATTGATAAGATATATAATGAAAAAAAGACTGGTAGAGTTAGAATTCTTAGAAATAAGAATAATACTACTCTTACACTTATTACTTGTACAAAGGATGATAATTATCATCAAACGGTATATATTGCATATTTAACTAGTGTTGAATAAAATTTAAAGAAAGGGGTGAAAATGATGTCTTATTTGTCAATTGCAGAGAAATTTAAAATATTATTTGATATGATATTGGATGTTAAATTTATATTTATTTTTCTTGGAGTTTTGGTTATTGCTACATTTTTATATTTGATTAAAAAGATTGATAATAGGAAATATATTATGATTATTACTTTATCTTTGTTATTAATACTTGGTATTGATATTGTAATTAATTATAAAGAGTTAGCAGAAGTATTTGATAATTTTATGACTATATTTTTTAGTAATATTTATTTTCCATCTGTGTATGTTTATGTTGGTACATTACTTATTGTGGCTATTGCTTTTATTACTAGTATGTTTAATAAGATGCTTAATAAAATATATAAGATTATTAATGGTATTACTTTTGTTATGAATAATATATTACTCGTTATTATTCTTAATATTATTGCTAAGAATAAGATTGATGTTTTTACTCCTAATGAATTATATACTAATATTAATTTAGTAGCAGTATTAGAAATTAGTATTGGTTTGTTTGTTTTATGGGTATTATCTTTAATTGTTGTTTATACTACTTCAGTTATTTGTGATAGAATTGGTAATAAGAGAAGAGAGGTTGTTACTTGTGATACAAATTCTGATGTAGAAGGAATTGATATTACTAAAGATGTTCCTAGTTATAATAATGTTTTAACACCAGTGGATGCAGTATCTGAAGTAAAAGAACCTTCTATAGTAACTTATGAAATAGAAAGTAATAATGTAGAACCTGAGGTTATTGAAGAAGTAAGTAATGTTGATACTAATGTAGGTACTGATGATGTTAAAGAAAATAATAGTAATGTTGTTACTTTTGATGATATTTTAAATGGACGTATACCTGTTAATTATTATGAAAATGTATTAAGTGTTGATGAACATGATATTGTTAATCCACAAGAAGTATTTGAAAATAAGTACAAAGAATATAAAGAAAAAAGTAATATTGAATCATTTCAAGATATAGTAAATGATGCTAATGAGGATAAAGTTGTTATTATTAAGAATAATAAGGCTAAAGATAATTTGAAAATTAATACTGTTACTTTAGATTCGTTAGAGGATAAAAATGATATTGTTGATACTATGGTTACCTCAGAATCTTCTGGTAATGAGAATATAAGTGAAGTAACTAATGAATTAGATAATACTGATAAAATAGATGTTGTTACTTCTAATGAAGAAATTAAGAAAGATAGTTATTCACTAGATGACTATAAGAAGTTTATTGCTATGCTTGGTGAGTTAAAAGATTTTACAAATAGTAATAATGTTAGTATTGATGATGCTGTTACTATTAGTTTAATTAATAATTATAGTATTGATGATTGTTTAAAGTTTAAAGAAATATTAGAGAGCAATTTGAATTAATTGTTCTTTTTTTTGTCAAATTGAATGACAAATACCTTGATAGAGATGTTATTTTATAGTATAATTGATATGGAATTGATAGAGAGAGTGATATAAATGACAGCAAAATATGATGAGAGTTCAATTAAGATACTAGAAGGATTAGAAGCCGTTAGAAAGAGACCTGGTATGTATATTGGTTCTACTGATAAAAGAGGATTACATCATTTAGTATGGGAAATAGTAGATAATTCTATTGATGAAGCATTAAATGGTTATGGTAATCATTTAAAGATAGTTTTACATAAGGATGGTAGTGTTAGTGTAACCGATAAAGGTAGAGGACTTCCTGTTGGAATGCATTCATCAGGTAAGAGTACGCCTGAGGTTATTTATACTGTACTTCATGCTGGTGGTAAATTTAGTGAAGGTGGTTATAAAGTATCTGGAGGTTTACATGGTGTTGGTGGATCAGTTGTTAATGCTTTAAGTTCTGTTATGGAGGTAGTAACTAGAAGAGATGGCGGAGAATATTATATTAAATTTGAAGATGGTGGTAAGGTAGCTGTTCCTCTTAAGAAAGTAGGTACTACTAATAGGACGGGAACTACTGTTAAATTTAAACCTGATCCTACTATATTTTCGACAACTACTTTTAGTTTTTCTACTATATGTGAGAGAATGCAAGAAAGTGCTTTTTTAATTAGTGGTCTAACTATAGAAGTAGTAGATGAGATAGAAGGTAGAAGTGAAAAATATCATTATGAAAATGGTTTAGAAGCTTTTTGTGAATACTTAAATGAAAATAAAGGGGTACTTCATAAACCATTATGTTTTAGTGCTAGTAAAGACAAAGTAAATGTATCAATAGCTATGCAATATACTGATAGTTATGCTGAGAATATTGTATCATTTGTTAATGATGTTAAAACTAGTGATGGTGGTACTCATGAAGTAGGATTTAAGACTGCTATTACGAAAGTTCTTAATGATTATGCTAAGACTAATGGATACTTAAAGAAAGATAAAAGTTTTGATGGTTCTGATGTTAGAGAGGGACTTACCGCTATTATATCTGTTCAAATACCAGAAGATTTATTACAATTTGAGGGTCAGACTAAAGCTAAACTTGGTACTCCTGTTGCTAGAACAATAGTAGAAGCAATAGTTACTGAAAAGTTAAAATTCTTTTTAGAAGAGAATAAAGCTGTAGCTACGAAGATTGTTGGTAAAGCTTTAAAAGGAAAAGAAGCTAGAGAAGCTGCTAGAAAGGCAAGAGAAGAAACTAGAAAAGGTAAAGATAATAAAAAGACTGAAAGATTATTATCTGGTAAATTAACGCCTGCTCAAAGTAAGAAGGCTATGGAAAAAGAGTTATTTATTGTAGAGGGTGATTCTGCTGGTGGTAGTGCTAAACAGGGTAGAGATAGAAAGACACAGGCTATTCTTCCACTTAGAGGTAAGGTATTGAATACTGAGAAGACAAGGATGGAAGAAATTTTTAAGAATGAAGAAATTAATACTTTGATTTATACAATTGGTGCTGGAGTAGGAACGGATTTTGATGTTAAAGATATTAATTATGGTAAGGTTATTATTATGACCGATGCTGATGATGATGGTGCTCATATTCAGTGTTTACTTTTAACTTTCTTCTATAGATATATGAAACCTTTAATTGAAGATGGTCATTTATATATAGCAATGCCTCCTTTATATAAGGTTAGTTATAGTAATAAACATGTATATGCTTGGAGTAATGAAGAGTTAAAAGATGAAACTAGTGGTAGAGTAAACTATAAAGTTCAAAGATATAAAGGACTTGGTGAAATGAATGCTAATCAGTTATGGGAAACTACTATGGATCCTAAAGAAAGAAAACTAATAAAAGTAAATATATCTGATGCTGCTCTTGCTGAAAAGAGAGTATCTGTACTTATGGGTGATGCTGTAGAACCTAGAAAGAATTGGATTGAAGAGAATGTAATTTTTTCATTAGAAGATGACTATAAAATTGCATAGGAGGTAGTATGAAGAAAAGATTATTAGGAGCTTTTATTGTTTTATTTATATTAATAACTTCTTTATTACTGGGAAATACTGTTTTTAGTATTACTATGACAGTCGTTTCTTTACTAGGTTTAAGAGAATTAATAGATATTAAATATAAAAAGAGAAAGATTGATTTGATAAAGATAATTAGTTATTTATTAATGATATTCTTTATGATAAATAATTTAGTATTGAAATTAGATAATAAGGTAGTAATATGTATAAGTTTAATATCTTTGATATTACCTATTATCTTCTATGACGATAAGGATAGATATAATATAAATGATAGTTTATATTTATTTGGGATAATATATTTTATAGGATATGCTTTCTTAAATATAATAGATATGATGGGTAGTGATATATTTAAGGGTATATATATATTTGTAATAGCTTTTATTACTGATACGTATGCTTATATTAGTGGAATGTTAATTGGTAAACATAGATTTACTGATATATCTCCTAAAAAGACAATAGAAGGATGCTTAATAGGAGGAATTATGGGTTGTTTTATTGGTACAATGTTTTATTACTCTTTAGTAGGAGATTTGTCTATTATTAAGACTATTATTATGTCTTTGGTATTAGTATTTTTAAGTGAAAGTGGAGACTTAGTATTTAGTTCTATAAAGAGATATTTTGATAAGAAAGATTATTCTAATATTATACCAGGACATGGTGGTATATTAGATAGATTTGATAGTGTGATATTTGTATCACTTGGTATGTTAATAATGCTTAATATATTGTAAAGGAGGAAAATGAATGGCAATATTATGGTTTATATTAATATTAGGGGGAATTGTATTGGTTCATGAATTTGGACATTTTATCTTTTCTAAATTATTTGGTGTATATGTATATGAGTTCTCTATAGGTATGGGACCAAAGTTATTACATCATAAGAAGAAAGGTGGAGAGACTGAATATTGTATTAGGGCAATACCAATAGGAGGATTTGTTTCATTAGCGGGAGAAGATGCTGATGATAATACTAAAATAGATAAGAAGAGAATGCTATATACTAAGCCAGTATGGCAAAGATTTATTATTATGATAGCGGGAGCAAGTTTTAACTTTATTTTTGCTTTTGTATTATTATTTGTGATGGCTTTAATATATGGTAGTATTTCTACTAAACCAATTGTAGCTAATGTTAGTCCTGAATATCCTGCTTATACTGCTGGTATTAGAGAAGGAGATAAGATATTATCAGTAGATGGTAATAAGGTATCTAGTTGGAGTGAGGTACAATTATATATTGCTTCTTCTAAAGGTAATGATATTTCTTTTGTACTAAAAGATAAAGATGGTAATAAGAGAACTGTAATAGTAAAACCTAATACGATAGAGGATAAAGATGGTAATAAGAGTTATGTTGTTGGTATAGGAATTGATAATACTGTTAGAAGAGGATTTGTTAGTTCTATTACTTATGCAGGAGAGACTACTGTTAGTTTATATAAATTAATGCTTACTACTATTAAACAATTATTTACTGGTGGTGTATCTGCTAAAGATTTATCTGGTCCAGTTGGTATTTATTCGATAGTGGATTCACAGGCTAAACAAGGATTTCAAAATATTATGTATTTAACTGCTTACTTATCTATGAATGTAGGAGTTATTAACTTACTTCCATTCCCTGCTTTTGATGGTGGTAGAGTATTATTCTTAATTATTGAAAAGATAAGAAGAAAACCTGTGCCTGCTAAGACAGAGGCTATGGTAAATAGTATAGGCTTTATGCTACTTATGCTTCTTATGGTATATGTAACTTTTAATGATATATTAAGATTATTTTAAAATACAGAACTAGTTAAAACTAGTTCTTTTAATATCCTATGAAGCCTTAGGTCTTCATAGGTAATAGAGAGCCTTAATCTTAAGTCTCTCTATTAATCATTTAGTTTAGGTAATTGACAAAGTTAAATAAAAATAATATAATTTCCTTAAGGTGGAGGATAAGTATGGATACAATAAAAGCAATAGAGGATAGAAGAAGTATTAGAAAATATAAAGATATTAAAGTAAGTAAAGAACAAATATTAGATATATTAAATGCTGGTAGGTTAGCACCATCTGCTAAAAATAGACAACCTTGGTATTTTGTTAAAGTTAGTACTGAGATGAAAAATGAGATAGCAGATTTAATGATTAAATATGCTCAGAATAAAAATAAAGATGGTCGATTATATAGTGTTAGTTTTACTGCTAATGTAATAAAAGAAGCACCTGTACTTATATTGATATTAAAAAGTAAAGATGATGAGTGGGATAGATATGATGCTTTATCAGTAGGAGCTGCTATAGAGAATATGTGTCTTAGAAGTACTGAATTAAATCTTGGTACTCTTTGGATAGGAGATACTGATTTTGTAGAAAATGAAATTTTAGATATGACAAAGCATAATGATATGGAGTTAGTTAGTTCACTTGTTATCGGTTATTCTAATCAAGAACCTAAGATGAGGCCAAGAAAAGATCTAGAAGAAATAGTAGAATATTATGAATAAAAGACTTCGAGTGAAGTCTTTTATTTGGTGTATTTACCTTGGTAAGTATCTCTTTTTTTCATTTCTTTATCAATATCATTAAGTAAACAGAATTTTTTTAATAGCCAAGTAGGTTCTATTAGAGAATCTTTATCAGGGTCAGAGGTAATTCGATGAATAACTATTTCTTCTCTTAATAATTCTAATTGTTTGATTACGATATCAATATATTCTTCTTTAGTAAGAATATGAAAGTGTTCTTTATTATATAATGTTTCAATAGGAGTATCTTTACATATATTTAACATATGTATTTTAATACCTTGAATATCAAGATTATTTAAGTGTTTAACTGTATCTAACATCATTTCTTCAGTTTCATAAGGTAGGCCATTAATTATATGTACAACTACATTAATATTTCTATCTCTTAATTTTTTGACCATATCATCAAATTCTTTTAAAGTATGACCACGATTAATTAATTTAGAAGTACTCTCATGAATAGTTTGAAGGCCTAATTCTATTACTAAGAAAGTTCTTTTATTTAGTTCTTCTAAGTAATCTAGTGTTTCCTTGGTTATAGCATCACATCTAGTAGCAATAAATAAACCTATAACGTTATCTATCCTTAATACTTCTTCATACTTTTCTTTTAATATATTAAGTGGAGCATAAGTATTAGTTCGAGCTTGGAAATAAGCAATATATTTGTTACTAGGCCATTTCTTTTCTATTACTTCTCTTACTTCATTAAATTGGGTTGTTAAATCTTTATTAGGATTACCTCCATGTTCACCTGAACCACTTTTAGAACAATATATACATCCACCATAGCCTTTAGTACCATCGATGTTAGGGCAAGTAAAATTACCATTTAAACTTATTTTTATAACTTTATCATTAAATTTATTTTTTAGATAGTAATTAAGTGTATGATATCTTTTATTATCTAATGTATATTTAAACATAATAAATCACCTCTTTATATTGTATCATATAATATAAAAAATACATAATAATAATGGTGATTATATGTCAAATATTAAAAAATATAATTTATTTATTATGATATCTACTATTGCAAGAAATATAGTAGAAGTCTTTTCTTCGGTACTATTATATAAAATGGGATATTCTTTAAAAGAAATATTATTATTTTTTACTATTTTATATTTTGTTGGAGGTATTATTAGTGTTATAGTTATTTATTTGACTAAGTATATTAATGCTAAATATATATTAATACTTTCTAGTATGATTTTTAGTATAAGTTTTTATTTTATGTCTACGATGGATAAGACTATTAGTAATCTAATAATATTTGGTATTATATATGGAATAGGTTGTTATAGTTATCATAGTTTAAGACATTACTTTGCTATTAAGACTATGGATAAAGAAAGAAAAAAAGAAATAGGAAGTATTTTAATTTTTAGTAATATTGGATTAATTGTAGCTCCTATTATAGTTAGTTATGTTACTAAGAAATTATCTTTAATAGTACTTGCTATAATAGTTATTGTATTATCAGTAGTAGCAATAATACCTTTATTTAAGTTAGATATTAAAGAAAATAATAAGATAATTAAATATCAAAAAATAGAGAAGAATAAACTACTATTCTTTATCTTGGAGCAGGCTAAAGTAATTAATTTATCTCTTCAGCCATTATATCTATATTTATTTATAAATAGTAAGATTGAATATGTTGGTATATTTAATGCTATAATTGGTGTTAGTTCTTGTATATTTATTTACTTCTTTGTTAGAAAGATAGATGATAATAAATATTTTAAATACTTAAATATATTGTTTTGTATAATATTATTATTAAAATTAAATATTACTGGTAAGTATTTAATATTAGTAATAGGTTTTTTTGAAGGTCTTGGTATTAAGATGTTTGAAATTGTATCGGCGGAAAATATTTATAATATTAAGAAAGACACTAATATAAAAGGGTATATAGTATTAGTAGAAATAATCTTTTGTTTTACTAGAAGTATCTTCTGTTTAATTGGTTATTTTATTAATGATATTAAGATAATATTATATATATCGATAGTATTAATATTTATAATTAGTTTTATAAAAAGAAAAGAGGTAAAAGATGTATCTTAATATTTTATACATTTTCGGAATTGAATTCTGAATTTGTTGATATTTTAATGTGATAATATTATTAAAAAAGATAAAAAATTATGAAAAAATGGCAGTTATCGACCGCTTTTGGGGTATAGATGATTATAAGTGGTCGATAACTAATGGTTTAAAGGTAATTAGCATAGGATAACTTTTTTATAAGAAAAGAGAGAATTTACAAAAAATGTAAACTCTCTTTTAATCGTTGACCTAAATAAATATTTAATATATAATTATGTTAGGAAAGATGTGATTAAATGAAGAAAAAAATATTAGTAATATTTCTAATAATGATTATAATGTTTATTCCTAGTTATAAGGTAGAAGCTAAGACTCTTCAAGATTTAAAAAATGAGTTAGCAGATTTAAAAGCTAAAAAGGCTGCTACTGAGAATAATAAGAATTTAACTGATAGTCAAATTAAGTCTTTAAGAGTAGATATTGATAATACACAAATTGAAATAGAAAATACGAAGAAAGAGATTATTGCTGCTACTGAGAAAATTAGTAGTTCTGAGAAAGAGATAGAGGAGAAAGATAAAGAGACTAGTGAACTACTTAAGTTTCTTCAAGTATCTAATGGGGAAAATGTTTACTTAGAATATTTATTTGAAGCAGATTCTTATACTGATTTTATATATAGATATTCAGTTGTATCACAACTTACTGAGTATAATAGTAATTTAATGGAAAGTTTAAAGAAATTAGTTAAAGAATTAGAAGATAGTAAAGTAACTCTTGCTAGTAAGCAAAAAGAACTTGAAGTGCAGAGTAATAACTTAGCTTCTAAACTTGCTACTTTGAAGGCTAATTTATCTAAATTAGAAGAAGAGGGTACTACTATTGATGAAGATATTGATGCTAAAGAAAAAGATATTAAATATTATGAATCAAAAGGATGTAAATTAAATCAAGATATTAATTCTTGTGTTACTATTCCTAACTCTAGTGGTTGGAAATTACCTCTTACTAGTGCTTGGGTAACTAGTGAATATCAAGTAGTTAGAACTGATTGTATTGGTTGTGGTGGTATTTCACATCGTGGTATAGATTTGGGAGCAAGCGAAGGAACTTATGCATATGCAGCTGCTAAAGGAAGAGTTGCTTATATTGTAAGAAGAGGTTCGTGTGGTGGTAATATGGTTTATATTTATCATACTATTAATGGGGTTCCATATACTACTGTTTATATGCATTTATTAGAAATTAAGGTTAATGTTGATGATATAGTTGATACTAATACTGTTGTTGGTTTAACTGGTGGATTAACTACTGGTGCTATGAATCCTAGTCAGTGTTCTGTATCTTATGCTGGTAAGGGTGGTTATGATTATTGTACTTGTGGTGGTCACTTACATTTTGGAGTAGCTACCGGTAATGATGTTAGTAGATTTAATGCTAATTCCTTTAATCCAAGAAATTTAGTACCATTTGCTTCAGGTAGTTATTTAAAGAGATATTAATATAGGATTAAATTATTGACTAAAGCATTCATTTAATATATAATTATTCTAGGAAGATGTGATAAGATGAAGAAAAAAATATTATTTATATTTATAATAATGACTATGGTATTTATTCCTAGTTATAAAGTAGAAGCTAAAACACTTGGGCAGTTAAAAAATGAGTTAGCGGATTTGGAAAAGAAATACTCGGATAATCAAAATAAGAAAGAGTTGAATGCTAATGAGATTAAAGCTGTAAATAATGAAATAGCTTCAATTATATCTAGTATATCAAAGATAAAAAGTGATATAAAGAAATCAGAAGATGATATTATAAGTAGTCAAAAGCAAATAGAAGAAAAGAGTAAAGAAACTGATGAGTTACTTAAGTTTCTTCAAGTATCTAATGGAGAAAATGTTTACTTAGAATATTTATTTGAGGCTGATTCTTATACTGATTTTATATATAGGTATTCGGTAGTATCACAACTTACTGATTATAATACTAAGTTAATGGATGAATTAAAAGAGTTAATTACTACTTTGGAAAATAAAAAGAAAGAACTTGCTAGTAAACAGGGTACTCTTGAGGCTAAGAGTAGTGAGTTAAATAGTAAGATGATTACTTTAAAATCAAATGCTGAATCTTATGATAAAGAAGGATCTACGATAGAAGAAGATATTCGTGATTATAAGAAAGAGATTGCCTACTATGAAAAAATGGGTTGTAAGTTAAATCAAGATGTTAGTTCTTGTTTAGCAACTCCTGTATCTTTTGGATGGAGATATCCACTTAGTTATCTTACTGTTAGTGATAATTATACTGGCTATGCTTTTGAGAGACCTAATATTGGTGGTTATCATCATGGTATAGATTTATGGCATCCTAATATATATGGTGCTCCTATATATCCTGTTGCTAAAGGAACTATTGCTCGTATTGGTTGGATATCTGGAGGTGGTAATGCTATTTATATTTATCATAATGTTAATGGAGTAGATTATACTACTGTTTATATGCATATGAGTAGTTTTGCTTCTGGTATGTATCAAGGTAAAACGGTAACAACTGATGATGTTATTGGTTATGTTGGAAATACTGGTGTAAGTTTTGGAGCTCATTTACATTTAGGAATGGCTAGTGGTCATCATGCTACTTTCTTTAATAACTATTCATTTAATCCGAGAAATGTTATGGCTTTTCCTGGTATGGATAGTGGAGTTTATTATTATAGAAAATAAGGGCATTATTAAGCCCTTTTTAACTAGGAGGAATTATGGAAGGATTAAATAGACAAGAAGTAGAATATAGAGAGAATAATGGTTTAAGTAATGAAGAGAAGGTTAAGTATACTAGAACAGCTAAACAAATAATTTTATCTAATACTATAACCTTGTTTAATATATTAAATATTTCTTTATTAGTGTTAGTATTAACAACTGGATCACTTCAAAATTGTTTGTTTGTTGGTACGGTAATATTTAATACGGTTATTGCTATATATCAAGAGTTTAAGTCAAAGAAAATATTAGAAAAATTAAAGGTAACAGATCAAGATACTGTAACAGTAGTAAGAGAAGGTAAAAAGATAGAGATACCTAAAGAAAAGATTGTTATGGATGATATTATTTATCTTACTAGTGGTGAATCAGCATTAGTAGATATGGTTGTTATGAAGTCTAGTAGTTTAGAAGTAGATGAATCTGTTATTACTGGGGAATCTGATGCTATTATTAAGAGAAAAGATGATAAGATTATGTCTGGTTCAATAGTTACTAGTGGTAGTGCTTATGCTAAAGTAATTAGTGTTGGTAAGAATAATTATGCTAATAACTTGATTAAAGAGGCTACTTCTATTAAAGATAATTCTTCATATTTACAAAATACTATTAATAAGATATTAAAGATAATTACTTTTTTAATAGTACCAGTGGGAATACTATTATTTGTTAGTCAATATTTTTATAGTGGACAATCTTATAATGAAGCTATTTTATCTACAGTAGCGGGTATTATTGGTATGATACCAGAGGGATTAGTACTTCTTACTTCAATTGCTTTAACGGCAGGTGTTGTTAAGATGGCTAAAAAGAATGTTATTATAGAGAAGTTACATGGTATAGAGATATTATCATGTGTTGATGTATTATGTTTAGATAAGACTGGTACTATTACTGATGGTACTATGGAAGTAGTAGAATTAATTAAATTAAATGATAAAGATAATATTGAAGATATTATTGCTAATATTAATACTAATGATGCTAATAATTCTACTGATAAGGCTTTAAAGAATAAATATGGTGTTAAAGATAATTTAAAAGTAGAAGATAGAATACCATTTAGTTCTGCTAAAAAGTGTAGTATTACTATAATTGAGGGAGTTAAATATTATTTAGGGGCCTTAGAATATATTACTGATAATGGTATTAGTGATTATCCGGAATTAGATAAGTATGTAAAGAAAGGTTATAGAATAATTACTTTAGCTAAAGAAAAGAATAAATTAGATATAATTGGTTTTATTGTAATAAAAGATAATATTAGAAGTAATGCTGGAGATACTTTACGTTATTTTAAAGAGCAACAAGTAGAAATTAAAATAATATCTGGAGATAATCCCAGTACTGTATCTAATATATTAAGACAACTGGACTTTGAAGGTTATGATAGATATATTGAAGGAAAAGATTTACCTAAAGATTATAATGAGTTAGTAGAAGTAGTAAAAGAGAAAACAATCTTTGGTAGAATGACTCCTATGCATAAACAAATGGTTATTAAGGCTTTGAAAGAAAATAATACTGTTGGTATGATAGGAGATGGTGTTAATGATATTCTTGCTTTAAAAGAGGCTGATTGTGGTATTGCTCTTGGTAGTGGAGTTAGTGCTGCTAGAAGTGTTGCTGATGTTGTTTTAAAAACTGATGACTTTAGTGTACTTCCTAGTATTGTTAATGAGGGTAGAAGGGTAGTAAATAATATTGAGAGAGTAGCTTCAATGTATTTAATAAAGACAACATATTCATTTTTGTTATGTTTTTTATCGATTGGATTATCTCATGAATATCCTTTTTATCCAATTCAATTATCTTTAATTAGTTCAGTATGTGTAGGTATACCGTCATTCTTTTTAGCTTTAGAACCTAATTATAATAAAGTAGATAAAGATTTTATTGCTAAAGTATTTAGAAATGCTGTGCCTAATGGAATAACTGTTGTGTTAAATATTTTTATTATAATAATGTTTTGTACAATATTTAATAAAAACTTTGAGAATTATCGTTTAGTAGTAGTAACGTTAACTGGTTTTATTACGTTAAGACTTTTATATACAATATGTAAACCACTTAATTTATGGCGTAAAATATTACTAATATTTTGTACAATTTCCTTTTTTGAACTATTAATTTTGCTTCCTGACTTGTTTTTAGTTTCAAAATTTGGTATAGTAAGTATTGTTTTTATTTTGTTACTTGCCTTTGTTGATACTTATATAATTGATTTTTTAAGTGAATTATTTGATAAAATAATAATAAAGATAAAAGAGGTAAAAAATGAAAAAAGAAAAAAAGAAAATAAATTATTTTAGAATATTATGGGTAAGTGGTATTTATATAGCTTTAATAATTATATTAGTACTTGTAGTAATATTCAAAGTTAAGTATGAAGGAAGATGATAATATGTTTGTAGATGAGGTATTAATTAATGTTCAAGCTGGTAATGGTGGTAATGGTTGTATGGCTTATAGAAGAGAAGCTTGTGTACCAATGGGAGGACCATTTGGTGGTAATGGTGGTAAAGGAGCAGATATTATCTTTAAAGCTGATGAAGGATTAAAAACATTAATAGATTTAAGATATCAGAAGAAAATTAAAGGAAATAATGGGGAAAATGGTGAAGGTAAAAATAAATATGGTAGTAATAGTGAAGATTTAATAGTAAAAGTACCGGTTGGGACTACAGTTAAAGATGCTGATACTGGTGTTGTAATAGCGGATCTTACTAGAAATGGTGAAATGGCTACGATTGCTTATGGTGGTAGAGGAGGTAGAGGTAATGTAAGTTTATCTTCTCGAAATAATCCTTGTCCATCATATGCTGAGAATGGAGAACCTGGTGAAGTTAGAAATATTAAAGTTGAGCTTCGTATGATTGCAGATGTTGGATTAGTTGGTATGCCTTCGGTTGGTAAGAGTACTATTCTTTCTATGATATCTAATGCTAATCCTAAAATAGCAGACTATCATTTTACTACTTTATCTCCTAATCTAGGGGTAGTTAAGACTAAAGATAATACTTTCGTAGTAGCGGATCTTCCTGGTTTAATTGAAGGAGCTAGTGAAGGAGTAGGTTTAGGACATAAATTTTTAAAACATGTTGAGAGAACTAAGATAATTGCTCATGTTATAGATATGGCTGGTACTGAAGGTAGAGATCCTTATGATGATTATGTTGCTATTAGAAAAGAATTAGAATCTTTTAGTCCTAAACTTTTAACTAAAGAAGAGATTATTATAGCTAATAAGATGGATGGAGATAAGGCTAAAGAGAATTTAGAAGAATTTAAAAAGAAGATTAAAAATAAAAATATCTTTGAAGTTACTGCTTTAATTAATGAAGGTTTAGATGAAGTTATTAATAAATTATCTGAACTTACTAAATCAATTGAAGATACTAATTTATATGATGATGAAGTAGTAGAAAGTCATGTTTTATATAAATTTAAGAAAGAAAAACCTTTTACTATTGTTAAAGATAAAGATGTTTATGTTATTAAAGGTGATGCTGTTGAAAAGCTATTTAGAATGACTAACTTTAATACTGAAGAAGCATATGAGAGATTCTCTAATAAACTTAGAAGAATGGGTATTGATGAAGAATTAGAAAAAATGGGTATTCAAGATGGGGATACTGTTAGAATATTTGATTTTGAATTTGAATGGACAAGATAACCTAAGGTTTATCTTGCTTTTTGTTATAAATTCTTATAGGTTTTTTATATCATAAGAAAGTCTAATGTCTTTCTTATGATAGTAATATATACATTTGTATGTATATATAAAATAAAAATAAATAGCCATATTATATTGACTATTAAGTGAAACTATAGTACAATTATCTAGGTAACACTTATATGGTGTATTCTCTCCAACTTCTTAGTATTACTAAGAGAAATGGGTGACGTCTATGATGAAAGAACTTTTTTTACTTCTTAGGGGGTTGGAGGTTTGAGTAATGGAACTAGTCCTTGCATTTACTTGGATTACTCTTATCACTATTGTCTATATAGGCAATATGATGCATAGAAAATAGACAAAAGAAGCACCACAGGGGGGTGCTTCGTAATCTACTTACGGAGAGAACACCTTTTGGAACTAGGTGTTACCCATTTTTATTATGGATAAATTTCTCTTCCTGTATACATTATACTAAAAAGTTATAAAAATATCAATATTTATATTTGATTTTTATATACACTTTTTAAAAAAAAATATTTTTATTACAAAAACAATTTTAAAATATAAAAAAATGTGGTAGAATATATTATGAGTAGGAAAGGTGATATTAATGGATAGTGTTCTTTTAATTACAATATCTGCCTTTATATTGGCTGTAATACTTATTATAGTTACGATTGTTATTATAAAAAGAAATCAAAATAAGAAGTATAAAAAGGAAATAGAAGAACTAGATATAAGAAAAAATAATTTAATAGGAGTACCTGTACTTAGTGAAATAACTAAAGTTAAAGAACTTATAAAAACAGATAATTTAAAAAATAAATTAGATGATTGGGATAATACTTTTACTACAATTAGAGATGAAAAGATACCTGAACTTACTGATTTAATATCAGAAGCTGATTTTTTGATTGATAGAAAAGATTATAAACAAGCAGTTAAAAAGATTACAAATATTGAAATAGAAATAAATTCTTTGAAAAAGAAAACAGATCATTTACTTGAAGAAGTTAAATTAATTACTAATTCAGAAGAAAGAAATAGAGCTCTTATTACTAAATTAAAAATAGTATATCGTGAAGATCAAAATAAATTTGAAAGATCAAAAAAAGAATATGGTGTAATAGCGGATTATTTAGAAAAAGAAATAGATAATATTGATGATTTATTTGCTAAATTTGAGAAAGCTATGGATAATAATGATTATGTATCAGTAGAGAAGAAAATAAATTTACTTGATGATAAAATAACTAAATTAGGTAAATTACTTGAAGATATTCCTACAATAGTATTAATGGCTACTGTATTAGTACCAAATAAAATTGATGAAGCTATAACCTACTATTATCGTATGAAAAGAGATGGTTATCCACTTGATTATTTAAATGTTGAATATAATATTAAAGAAATAAAAAATAAGATAGATAATATTATGGAAAATTTAAAGAAATTAGAATTAGGAGAATCTATAATAGAATTAAAAACTTTTATTGAATATTTTAATGAATTATATAATGATTTTGATAAAGAAAAAGAATGTAAGGATTTATTTAGACAAAATATTAAAGATTTTAGTTATAAGATAGATAATATTAATAAAGTTGTTAGGGATATTTATCTTCAGATAGATGATATTAAATATAATTATAATTTATCTGATGAAGATATTAATAAATTTAGTATTCTTAATAAGAATTTAGAAAAAATTAATCAAGATTATAAAATATTAGTTGATCAGGGTAAAATGAAAACATTTGCTTATTCTAAATTAGTAGATGAATTAAATGGTTTATCACTTAAGTTATCTAGATTACAAGATGATTTGGATTTTCAACTTAGATCAATTACTAGTATGAAAGATGATGAAACAAGAGCAAGAGAACAGCTTGCTACGATTGAAAACTTACTTAAGAAAGCTAAATATAGACTAAAAGATTATAAAATACCAGTAATACCTAGTAGTTATTATATTGAACTTACTGAAGCACAAGATGCTATTAGAGAAATTATTAAGGAATTAGATAGGAAACCAATTGTTATTAAGATACTTAATATAAGGGTAGATACTGCTAGAGATTTGGTTTTTAAAATATATAATAAGACTAATGATATGATTAAGATTGCTAGTATGTCTGAAAAAATTATAATTTATGGTAATCGTTATAGAAGTAGTTATGAGGAAATAGATATAGCTCTTACTAAGGCAGAGGAGTTATTTAAAAGAGGAAAATATAAGGAATCTTTGGATTTATCAATGAAGAGTCTTAGTTTTATTGATAAAAATGTTACAGAAAAATTTTAAAATTATTGATTTTTAGAGTAAATTATGTTATTCTATGTATAGAGTAAATAGGGAGGAAATAAATAATGGAAATAGTAGTTGATTTTTTACTTGAATATTGGGTGTGGTTTGTGGTTGTTATTGTAATATTACTTATTACTGTTGTTGGCTTTTTAGTAGATACTAAAAAGAAAAAGAAACTTAGAGATAGTGTTAATAATAATAATAATAATAATGAACATATTGATAATGGAATGAATATGAATAATATGAATATGATGGGAAATATTAATGATATTAATTCTATGGGTATGAATAATAGTTTTAATGTTAATGCTTCAAATAATATGAATAATATAAATAATGTTAATGATATGAATAGTGTTAATAATGGATTCTTTAATCCTTCTATGGAACAAACAAATAATTTTGAACCTAGACCTGTAGAGAGTACTCCTATTATGAATAATAATATGAATAATAATGTTCAAAGTATTCCTACTCCAGTAGTAGAACCTACTGTTGCTAGTGTTAATCCTATACCTGAAGTTAATATTCCCGATAATAATATAAATGTAGGAAATGTTATTCCTAACTTTGTAGATGGTATACCTAATCAAAATGTTGGTAATATTCCTTCATATAATCAGGAGCCTGTTAATAATTTTGATGTTAATAATATACCAGTTCAAAATCAAGTTCCTAATATACAGAGTGAAGTACAACCGGTTATGCAAAATGTTAGTTCTGTAAATAATATTCCTACTGGTAATATGATGGTTGGTAATGTACCAATAGATAATATACAACCAAATAATGTTGTTCCTAATATGGAAGTTCCAACTCCTAGTGTTAATCCTAATATTAATGTTCAACCTCAGGTTATGCCTACTATGAATAATCAAGTTAATGTTCAAAATGATATTCCTAATACAGTTAATACTAATATTCCTAATGTACCTGAGTTTAATCCTAATACTAATTCTAGTATAAATCCTGGAATGACTAATCAAATGAATACTACTAATAACATACCTTATGGTAATCAAGTTAATAGTAATCAAAATATTCAAATGCAAAATGGTAATTGGAAATTATAAAATTTAGGATTTTCCTAAATTTTTTATCTAAATGGAGAGTGATTTTATGAATAATCAAGATTCACCTAATGGTGGTAGTTATAGAGCAGCACAAGGAAATTTGAATGCGGTTATTAGTAATCCGAGTGTTAATATTAATGATACTATGAATATGAATATTCAAAATATGAATAGTACTTCTAATAATAATCAGGTTAATTTGAATACTATTAGTAACAATGATGTTTCTAAAATAAATAATAATGTTCAGGTTTCAAATACTAGTACTAATAATAATATACAATATTCTAATACAAATAATAATATACAAAATAATAGTAATACTACTAATAATTTTGTTAATAATAATGTTAATAATAATTATGTTGCTACTAGTGGTAATGTTAATAGAACTTATGTTGATAATAATAAACCAAAGAAAAAGACCGTATCTATTAAGATAGGGCCTGAGTTTAAAATTGCTTTTTTAATTGTGGTTATTTTGTTGGTATTTATATTCTTATTACCAATGATTAGTGATTTACTTCGTTAGATAGTTTTATTATTATATTGAAATCATCATCAGTTGCCATAATATTTTTATGTTTTTGATGGCATTTTGTACAGTTATAAATTATTTTATAACTGTTTTTATATTTTTCAATACCAATTGGTTTCATTAATCCATGGCAAGTACATTCTCTGTCACCAGGATTTATATCTAAGTGTTTAGAATATAAACAATATGGGCAGTGATCACGAGCAGTATAACCTAATTTAGTTACTTTTTTACCACAATTTTCGCAAATAAAACTTTCATCAATCATATTAAATTTCTTCATAATCTTATTTTATCATATATTTAAGTAAAAAAACACCCTTTTTGGTGTTTTAGTAGTAAGGATATGGTCCATATGGTGGTCTTGGTCCATAATATACAGGATATGGATATGGTCTAGGATAAAAGGCAGGAGCTAATAATCCTCCAGTTATACCTCCTAATATAAATGGAGCTGCAAATCCACCAGCAAAACGATTATCTTGATAAGGATATACCATTTTTCTATTATACATATATATAATCTCCTCTCTAATATATTATATAGAAAAATGGTATATAGGTGAAAAATACTTTATTTATTTATAAATATTTAGTATAATATATACTGTGGAGGTAATTATGGAAGATATTGTGTTTAAAAGTGATGATTTAGTAGTTATGAGTTTAATTAACTATTTTATTACTGAAAAGAATTATAATCCAATGATTATACATGGATTAAATGATGAAATATGGTTAGAAAATTTAAATGAAGATTATAAGATAGTTAGAATAGTATCTCATCATATTCATAATAAGGAACAATTAGATTTTGATAAATTTAAACTTAGTAGAATAGTGAAACAAGTTAAAAAGAAAACTTTATCTTTTAAAGTTAAAGTACTTAGTATATATACTGATTTAGAAGATGATAAGATACTTAGTAATGATGATATTTATATAAATAAAGAAGAAGATATTAATAATCCTAAGCTTACTAACGTTTTTCCTAATATAGTAGAAAAGACTAAAGTAGATGAGAATGGGCTTGAATATTTTATTAAAGTAACTGATAATATTAATCAAAAAAATGAAAGTAAAAGTAAAATTGCTGAGAAAATATTTTCTTTTAAGAAACCTATTGTTACATATAGTTTAATATTTATATGTATATTAGTATTTATATTAATGTATGTATTAGGTAATGGTTCTACAGATAATTATACTTTATTAGTATTTGGAGCTAATGTTGATACTCTTACTAAGAATGGTGATTATTATAGATTATTTACTTCAATGTTTTTACATATAGGAATATTACATTTATTATGTAATATGTATTCATTATATATAATTGGTAAAGAAGTAGAAAATGTATTTGGTAAAGTTAAATATTTAATAATATATTTACTTAGTGGTATAGCAGGAAGTATATTATCTTTAGCATTTAATCATAATACAATATGTGCTGGAGCTTCTGGTGCTATATTTGGTTTACTTGGAGCACTTTTATATTTTGGATATTATTATAGAACATATCTTGGTGCTACTTTAACTAGATCAATAATACCAGTAATTGTACTTAATTTAATTATTGGATTTACTAGTTCTGGTATTGATAATGCTGCTCATATTGGTGGTTTAGTAGGTGGTATATTAATTGCTATGGCTGTTGGAGTACCTGATAAATCTAATAATAATAATAAAATAAATGGTATTGTATTATCTCTTATATATTTTGGATTTATTATATATTTATCATTTTTTAGATAATTATATTGTAAAAATATTTAATTTATGTTACTATTTATATGTATGATAAAGAGAGGAGAGCCTTCTTATGAAAGTATTAAATATCGTTAACTACAAGTTAATTAAGAGGAGTTACAAATCTAATTTAAGTATAATAAATAATAATATAAATAAAGACTATGAAATAACTAATAGAAGTATTAGTGATTTTTCATAGTCTTTTTATCGTGAAAGGAGTTTTATATGGAAAATAATAAAGGATTAATAATAGGAATAATAGGATTAATTATAGTGATGATTGGTGGTACTTATGCTTATTATAGATGGAATAGTACTTCTAATATTAATGTTAGTGTTAAGATATCTGGTAATACTGTTACTTTTGTAGGTGGAAGTAATGTTACTGGTACTTTAACACCAGTAGATAGTAAAGAAGAAGGAATTAAGAAAGATATAACAGTTATAGCAAGTGAAGCAGGTAGTACTATGAGTTTATATATGGATTTAACTACTATGCCTAATGAATTAAAAGAAGAATCATTTGTATATGAATTATATTATAACGATACTACTTTAGTAAAGAAAGGTAATTTTAAAGCTTATAATGCAAGCAGTAATGCTAGTGGCATTACTTATGCTAGTAGTGGAGTAACTACATTAACATTATTTACTGATAGAAATGTTAATACTACTACTGATAAATATACTTTATATTTATGGTTTAATGGTAAAGACTTTACTAATCCAGATACTATGCAGAATAAGACGTTATCATTTGATTTATATGCTACTGGTAAGAATGCTACATTAAATGGTTAAGAAGATACTAGTTTATCTTCTTTTTATTTGGAATTATTTTAGTTAGAAAGTACTTCACCGTGAATATAATATCTAATAATTATTCATTACTAGACTACAGGCTAGTAATGACATGAAAATACCTTGGATTTTCATGAAAGGTGATAAATATATTTATTTTTTTATAATTTTATGATATATTATTATCATAGAGGAGAATAGATATGAATAAACCAGTTAGAATTGATAGTAGTAATAAGATTGATTATAATATAGAGATGTATATTAAACCTGAGTTTGTTTATGTACCACTTGAAAATAAGAATGGTACTACATATAAGTATTTAGTTAAAGAAGGAGATTATGTATATAAAGGAATGATTGTTGCTATCAATAAGGATAATAATTTTCCTGTACATAGTTCGGTATCTGGATATGCTGTATGTGGTACTAATAAATTAATTAGTAATGGTAAAAGAATTAAATGTGTTGTTATTGAAAATGATTTTAAAGAAAAATATGAAAAGAGTAAATTAAAAAGTAAAGATATTAATAGTTATACTAAAGAATTATTTATTAATGATTTAAGAGATAATGGTATATCTGGACTTGGAGGAGCTGATTATCCTACTTTTTTAAAGTATAGTATGGATAATATTAGATGTTTAATTGTTAATGGTGTAGAATGTGAACCATTTGTTTCTTGTGATAAAGCAGTTATGGCTAATTATGCTGATTCTATATTAGAGGCTATTGATAATATATTAGAAATAGTAAAGATACCTAGAGCTATTATAGCAGTTAAAAGTAATGATATTAAATCAATTAGAATGTTTAATAAATATATTAAGACTTATCCTAATATTAGTTTAAGATTGGTAGAGGATGCTTTTCCTAATGGTTGGGAAAGACTAGTAGTTAGAAATACTCTTGGTATAGAATATGATAAATATCCTAGTGAAAAAGGTATTATTGTTAATAATGTTTCTACTATATATGCTATATATGAAATGTTTAAATATAATAGACCTCTTACTGAGAGAGTTATTACTATAACTGGTCCTGGTATTAAGAAAAAGAAAAATGTTAAAGTTAAAATAGGAGCTTTAGCTAGTGAGATTATTAGTAATTTAGATGGATATAAAAATATAAAGAATCCTCTCTTTATTGTTGGAGGACCAATGATGGGTAAGAGTATGCCTTGTGATGATGTTGTTATTACTAAAGATGTTACTTCTATTATTGTGATGGAAGATCATTTTGAAAAGAATTTACCTTGTATTAAATGTGGTAAATGTACAATGGTATGTCCTGCTAATATTATGCCAGTACTTATTATGGAAAATATTGATAATATAGATAATTTAAAGAAACTTAAATGTAACAAATGTATAGGATGCTCATTATGTAGTTATATTTGTCCTTCTAAAATAGAAGTTAGAGAATTTGTTAATATTGCTAAAGAGAAGGTGAATCATAAATGAAAGAATTTAAAGTAAGAAGTGGTAACTTTCTAAAGAGTAGTAATAGTACTTCTAATATGATGTATACTATATTAGTTGTTTTAATTCCATTTATTATATTTTCTACATATAAGAATGGTATTTATCCAATTATTAAAGGTTATGGTAATTTATATTTGGTATTTAAACCACTTATATTTGCTTCAGTAGCTAGTTTATTTTGTATTGTTACTGAATATTTATATTATTATATTAGGAAAGATAAAAGAAGTTTTTATAAGTTATTTAGTGAAAGTTATGCTATTATACCTGGTGTATTTTTATCTCTTGTTATTCCTATTAATACTCCTATATGGTTAGTAATAATAGGTAGTATTATAGCTAGTTTATCTAAAGTATTAATGGGAGGTTTAGGTAAAAATAAATTAAATCCTGCTTTAGTAGGTAGTTTATTTATTACTATTATTTTCTCTTCTTTAACAGGTGGTTATCTTAATCCTTATGAAGTAGATGTAGTAAGTAGTGCTACTCCTCTTACTAATATGACCGCTAGCGGATACTTAGTTACTTATGATAATTTAGTTAAACCATATGGTAGTTTATTTAACTTTTTATTTGGTAATATACCAGGAGCTATTGGAGAGACTTGTAGTTTACTTTGTATTATTGCTTTTATATATTTGACTTATAAAAAAATAATTAAATGGCGAATACCTACTAGTTATATTGGTAGTGTAACTATTATTAGTATTATTATTTGTTTAACTAAGGGTATAGGTATATGGTTTATTCTATTTAATATACTTAGTGGTGGCTTACTTTTTGGAGCAGTATTTATGGCTACTGATCCAGTAACTACTCCTATTACAAGAAGAGGACAAGTAATAAGTGGTATACTTATGGGTATTATTACTATGGGTATTAGATATTTAACACCATTACCAGAAGGAGTACTTATATCGATACTTATAGTTAATATTATTACTATATTTATTAATAAATTAAGTGTTAAATTATATGATAAAAAGAATATAGGTAATATTATATTAATTGGTATTATTCTTTTATGTATTATATCTTCTTTTGTAATAGGTAAGAATATTATTACTAAACCATTAGATGATACTTATGAAATATTATCTAAGGTTAAGGATGGGACTACTACTACATATGAAGTTAAAGGTATGGGATATGCTGGTAAAGGTAGTATAAAATTAAAGATTATCTTTACTAATAATAATATTTCTAATATTGAAGTAATTAGTAGTCATGAAACTTATACTAATATGATATATAGTAATGATTATTTAAATAAAATTATTAATAATCAAAATAATCTAGATAATCTAGATACTATTAGTGGTTGTACTTATACTAGTAAATATTTAAAAGAAATTGTAGAGAAGACTAAAGAAGACTATAATAAATAGTTTTCTTTTTCTGTATTTGTAATAAATTAATAGTTAGAAAGTACTTCACCCCGAATATAATAGTTTATTATGAATAGACTACAGGCTATTCATAACCATTAAAGACTATTATATATAGGCTTTAATGGCAATAATAAAAAATAAAAATAACTATAAAACATTTACTTTTATATCTAGAAATGTTATAATTAATACGAGTAAAGGATTGATAAGATGGCTAAGAAAAAAAAGAAAAAAGATGATGAAAAAAAGAAATTTGAATATAGTAATGAAGTAATAGGTATTATATTAATATTAGCTTCAATTATAGGTATTGGAGCATATGGACCTGCGGGTAATTTTATTAGAGCATTTGCTATCTTTTTAGTAGGAAATATTTATATATTTTTATTAATGAGTTTATTATTACTTGGAGGATATCTAATATTAAAAAGAAAAATGCCTAATTTTAGTAGTTTAAGATGGATAGGTTTTTATATAATAGTTATTTCATTCTTAGTATTATTACATGTAAAATATATAACATTAAATAGTCAAGAAGGAGTAAAAATTATTACAGATACTTTTGATAATTTATTAAAAGCATTTGATGCTTCTTCAAATAAAGGATTAGTAGATAGCTTTAGTTATTATATTTCTAATAGTGGTGGAGGTATGATAGGAGCTTTATTTACTTATTTATTCTATAGTTTATTTAGAGATGGTACTAAGATAGTAGTTATTACTTTAATAGTTATTGGTACAATATTATTATTTAATACTAGTATTATAGATTTAATTAAGAAAATTAAAGTACCTAAGATTAAACATGAAAAGAAAGAAAAAGAACATAGTGAAGAAGAGGATAAAAGAATTATATTGTCTTCTAAAGATATAGATAAAGTTAGTGATAAAGAAGTGGTTAGTGAACCTGATATTCCAATAAAATCCGCTACTGAAATGACTAGTAGTAATGAAGGTAATAATGTAATAGAAAAACCGGAAATTAATTTAAATTATAAACTTCCACCTCTTAGTTTACTTAAAGTAGCTAAGGCTGGTAATGATAAAGAAAATATTGAAGCAGTTAAACAAAATATTGCAACTTTAGAAAAAGTATTAGCAGATTTTGATATTCCAGGAAAGATTAAAGAATGTCATATTGGACCATCAGTTACACAATATGAACTTGAATTAAAAGCTGGTACTAAAGTTAATAAACTTCTTTCTATTCAGAAAGAAATAGCTCTTAATTTAGCCGCTAAAGACGTTAGAATACAGGCTCCTATTCCAGGAAAAAGTACTATTGGTATAGAACTTCCTAATAAAGTAAACTCTGCTGTTTCATTTAGAGAAATATTATCTAAATTACCTGCTCCTAGTGATAAGACTATTCTTGCGGTTGGACTTGGAAAAGATATCATGGGTACAGTTAAATGGGCTGAAATTAATGCTACACCACACCTTTTAATAGCTGGTGCTACTGGTAGTGGTAAATCAGTATGTATTAACTGCGTTATAGCTTCTATTCTTATGAGAGCTAGACCAGATGAAGTTAAACTTGTTATGGTTGACCCTAAGAAGGTAGAATTATCAATGTATAATGGAGTTCCACACTTACTTACCCCAGTTGTTACTGATCCTAAAAAAGCTTCTATTGCTTTAAAAAATATTGTTGTAGAAATGGAAAGAAGATATCAAGTATTTGAAGATACTAAGTGTAAAAACATTACAGCATATAATAAAATGTGTGAAACTAATACAGATTATGTTAAGATGCCATATATAGTATTTATTATTGATGAGTTAGCAGACCTTATGTTAGTAGCTGCTAAAGATGTTGAAGATTCAATTATGAGAATTACGCAAATGGCTAGAGCTGCTGGTATTCACTTAATCGTAGCAACACAAAGACCTTCTACTGATGTTATTACTGGTGTTGTTAAGGCAAATATTCCATCTAGAATATCATTTGCTGTATCATCATCAATAGATTCTAGAACAATATTAGACCAAACTGGAGCAGAAAAACTACTTGGTAAAGGTGATATGTTATTTAAACCAATGGGTGAGAATGTTCCTATTAGAATACAAGGTGCTTTTGTAAGTGATGAAGAACTTCAAAAAATAGTAGATTATACAATATCACAACAAAAAGCTAATTATGATCACTCACTTACGGAAGATAAGAGTGGTAGTGAGAATGGTGATAATACTAAGTATGATGATGGTTATGAATCAAAAGAAGAATATGATGATCCACTATATAATGATATTGTAGATTTTGCTATGGAATTTGGTAAAATATCCGCTTCTCTTATTCAAAGAAAATATCGTATTGGATATAATAGAGCTGCTAGAATAGTAGATTTACTAGAAGAAAGAGGTATAATAGGACCACAGAATGGCTCTAAACCAAGAGAAGTATTAATAAAGAAAGAAGCAAGTAATGATAGTGATGAATAATTACTATCTTTCTTTTAGAGGTGTAAAATGATAGATATAAAGAAATACTATTATGATATGGGTAATGTAGATATAAATATGATGTTATTTGGAGACTTACATTATTCAGATAAATTTAATGATAAGAAATTAGATTTAATTTATAATGAGTTAATTAGTAGTGAGTATATCTTTATAGCAGGAGATATTTTAGATAGTACTGATGTAGTAAATAATATAGATAAGAGGGATAAATTAATAAAATTCTTAGAAAAAGTAGGAAAGAAACATAAGGTATTTATTACTCTAGGTAATCATGATTTAGCTATTAGAAAAGGTTATAAAGGGGTAAGAGATGATAATAATGAATTTTGGTTAGAAGTATCAAGAATAGATGGAATATATTTATCTAGATATAATAATTATTATGAGGATGATAAGATTATAGTATATTTATTAGAGCAAGATTATGATTATTACTACAAGAATAAACATGAATCTAAAGAATTATTGTTAGATAGAATTAAAAAAGATAAAATATTATTTAATAATATGGATAGTAATAAAATAAAGATTGTACTTTGTCATTCTCCTATTAACATGATTGATAATGATATTAGTAATGAACTTAAAGATTTTAATTTTATTTTTTGTGGTCATATGCATAATGGAATGATGCCATATTATCTTGATAAAATTATTAAAGGAAATAGAGGACTAATGTCTCCGGATAATAGATTATTTGCAGATAATACTAGAGGAGTAAAAGATATAAATAATACACATTTAATTATAAGTGGAGGTATTACTAAACTATCTAAAACATCAGGAATATTTAGATATTTTAACTTTATTTATCCTATGAGTATAGATAATATCGTTATAAAAAAAGGAAAAATCAAGAAAAAGGTTGATATTTTGTAAAAAATATTATATAATTATTAGGCAGGTGAAATTTTATGGTAATTGAATTATTTAATCTTGTTGTTAATAATAAAAAGATTATTATTGATAATGATGTTGTTATTAATGACGAACTATTAAAAACTAGTACAATTAGAAGATTAAATAATGTCCATTTTAATGGATATCTAGATAGGTTAATAGATGATACTTATGAATTATCTGGTACTCTTAGTGGTACAATGATATTACCTGATGATATAACATTAGAGGACTATGAATATAATTTTACTAGTAGTATTGATGAAAAAATAGATGAAACAAGAATAAATTTTCAAAAAACTATTGATATTACGGAAGATTTATGGCAAAATATTCTTGTGGAAATTCCTCTTAAGTGTGTTAATGATAAAAATAAAGATTTAACACTTGAGGGTGATGGTTGGAGACTAATTAGTGAAGATGATGTTAAATTAGAGAATAATCCACTAAATAGTTTAAAAGATCTATTATAGGGAAGGAGTGAAGAAGATGGCAGTTCCATTTAGAAAAGTAAGTAAAACTAGAAGAGATATGAGAAGAACTCATTATAAAATTACCGCTAACGGACTAGTAGAATGTACTAACTGTGGTGCTAAAATTAGACCTCACAGAGCATGTCCAAAATGTGGATTTTATAAAGGAGCAGATACTTCTAAAAAAGTAGTAGAAACTAAAGTAACTGAAGAAAAAGCTCCTAAAAAAGCAAAAGCTTCTAAAAAAACTGAAGAATAATAATTAAGGATAACTAGTGTTATTCTTTTTTTCTTGTAAAAAGAAAGAATTTGTGGTAAAATAATATCATCTTTATGAGAAAAAAATTTAAATGGAAAGAGGGTTTTTTGCATGAAAGAAATGACTACAGAAGAATTATTAAAAGAAATAGAAGAAAAACATAATAATTCTTTATTTGAAGAAATATTTAAAAGAAGAGATAAGGAATTATATAGAACAGCATTATTTTATAAAGGAACTAAAATAAATTATTTAACATTAAAATATAATGTTATTAAATATGCTAAAGCTCTTAAGGCTTATGGTATTAAAAAGGGAGATGAAATACCTATATGTATGGCTAATACTCCTGAATTTATTTATTTACTTGGAGGTATTAGTTTAATAGGGGCTAAAGCTAATATATTTGGAGAAGGTTTTGATAAAGATTATATTACTGAAATAATAAATGGATGTAATAGTGATATTTTGTTTGCTACTGATGATAAGTATGGTGTTATAGATGATTCTGTTAAAAAATCTAAGAATAAAAGGGTAGTATTAATATCTTTAACAGAATCTTTACTTAATGGTAAAAATCCATATATAAAATTAGAAAAGAAATGGTATGATTTTAAAGATAGAAGAAATGAAATTAAAGATAATAGTAGTAGATTTATGTTTAGTTCTGAATTTTTAAATCTTGGAAAAGAATATAAAGGTAACTATATTGAAAAAGTTAATTTAGATGATGAATTTACAATTACTTATTCAAGTGGTTCTACTAATTCTAGTAGACCTAAAGCAATAGTTCATGATGTTAAAAGTTATATTGTAATGGGTATTTATCATGACCCTAAAATATCTAAAGTTCCATCAATGAAAAATCTTAGAATGCTTGCCCATATTCCAACACATTCTAATACTAATATTATGTCATGTATTACTGATCCATTAATGCAAGGATCAGAAATTGCAGTAGAACCTATATATACTCCTGATCATTTTGTATATAGTCTACTTATAAATAAACCAAGTTTTGTTACCGCTACTAGAAGTTTCTTTGTAAGGTGTGCTAATGATATTTTAAATAATAAGAAGTTTAAAAATGTTAAGATGCCATTTTTACTAGTACCAATGATAGTAGGAGAGCCAAATTCTATTGGTGAAGAAAAGTTTTGTAATAAATTTTTAAGAAAAGTAAATGCTGGTAGTAAATTTACTCATTCACCATTATCTCCGGTTGTGATGTCAATGGCTGGTGGAGACTGCGAACATGGTGGTTTATTCTTTGTATTATTTAAAGAATGGCAAAGAAAAAAATTAAATTATTTATTAAAGAAAGAGGATAAAGGGCTTAGAACATATAATATGGTTCATGTTGATGTTCTTGATAAATTTGGTAATTCTTGTAAACCAGGTGAAATAGGTAGAGTAGTAGCTAATTCACCTTGTACTATGCTTTATTATAAAAATAATCCTGAAGCTACTGATAAATTCTTTATTAGAGATAGTTTAGGTAAAGTATGGGGAGACTGCTGTGTATATGGTTATAAAGACGGATATGGTGAAATTCATATGAAAGGTAGAATTAATTCTGAAGATAAGATACAACCATTTCAAATAGCGGATACTGTTTTAAAAGATACAAAAAATATTTTATCTTGTGAAGTTATAAAAATAGAAGATAAATATGTAATTCATTTTGTTGCTATGCCTGATGCTAAAATCAAAGATACTAATAAATTAATTATGAGTATTTATAAAAGATGCTTAAAAATATTTGGAAAAGAAATTACTTCACAATTTGTCTTTAATAAGAGAAATGAATTTCCTCTTAGTGGATGCGGAAAGAGAAATAATATTGCACTTACCGAGGAAGGTATACCTAATAATTCACTTATAGTTGTTTCTGGATTAGGAATAGAAAATTATATAGTAGAAAATAATAAAAAGAAGATAAAAAAGCTATAAAAGTACTATAACTTTTTTTCTTTTTGTGGTACAATTGTTATAAGGTAGGTGGCTAGTATGAATGTAAATGTTAATTTAGCATTCTTAAGTTTAAGTATATTATATATTGCATTTTTAAATGTTATATTTTTAAAGAAAGGTCATATTAAAACTTTTGAATTAGATACATTTGGAAAGTTAATTACATTAAATCTTATTGGTATTTTATTAGAGTTTGGTTGTATATTTACAATAAAATATTCTTCAAGTGAAATATTAATTGAAATTGTTAATAGATTATTTTTATTATATTTAGTAACTTTTGTATTTTTATTTAGTTTGTATGTTTTTTCTATATCATTTGATAAAGCAAATAAAAAGAATAATACTTTGAGAATGATTATAATGTTGATGTATTTATTTTCAGTATTTTTAATATTCTATCTTAAATTAGATATTTATAATAAAAATAACATTATATATTCATATGGACCTAGTACTAATGTAGTTTATATTATTTCTACTATATGTGTTATATTATGCTTTGTTTCGATGATTAAAAATTATAAAGAATTAAAATCTAAGAAATATTTACCATTATTCGTATTTATAATAGGTGGTTCTGTAGTAGCATTAATTCAAAAAATAAATCCTGCTCTTACTTTGGCTACTTCGATGGAAGCATATTTGCTTATGATTATGTATCATACTATTGAAAATCCTGATATGAAAATTCTAGAAGAAGTACATAGAGCAAAAGAGATTAGTGATAATGCTAATGAAGAGAAGACTATGTTCTTATATAATATGACTAATGAAATAAGAAATATCACTAAAGATATTGATTATTCTGCTGATGATATATTAGATGAAACGAGTAATAAAAAGGTTGATGTTGAAGTTATTAATGATGCTGCTAGAGAGATAAAGGGTAGTACTGCTAAGTTTACTACAATGACTAATGAAATACTTGATATAAATAGTATTGATAGTGCTAGTATCAAGGTGTATAATGATAAGTATAATGTTAAATTAATTATTAAGGAATTAGTTACTGTATATAGTAAAAAATGTAATGTTAAGAATATTGATTTTCGTCCTAGTATAGCTAGTGATATACCTGAATATTTATATGGTGATAGTGTTGGTCTTAAACAAGTGTTAGATATTATTTTAGATAATAGTGTTAAATACACTAGTAGTGGTTATATTGAATTTAATGTTAATGCTATCATTAAAAATAATATAGCAAGACTTATTATTACTGTTGAAGATTCTGGTACTGGTATGAAAGCAGATGATATAATTAAAGTATTTAATAAAAAGAATGATCGTAATGAAGATTCTCTTAATTTAAATAATAATTTATATAATGCTAAAGCTTTAATTACTTTAATGGGTGGTACTATTATTCCTAGTAGTATATATGGAACTGGTACTACGATGAAGATAGTACTTGATCAAAAAGTGGCAAAAGTATTTGATGAAAAATTAGATAAATATGAAGAAGTATATGATAAAAAGAAAATACTTTTAGTAGATGATAATATATCTACTGAAAAGATTGTTAGTAAATTACTTAAGGATACTAATATAGAATTAGATTATGTATCTTTGGGTAAAGAAGCGTTAGATAAAATTAGAGGTAAAGAGAAATATGATTTAATATTACTTGATGAAGTTATGGATCCGTTAGATGGAGTAACTGTTATGAAGAAATTTAAAGATATTAGAAACTTTAAAACTAATGTTATCTTACTTACTAGAAATAATGAATATGAATATAATGAAGAATATTTAAAATATGGTTTTAGTGGTTATTTACTTAAACCTATTAGTAAAGATAAATTATTTGAAATAATTGATAAGTACTTGAAATAGTACTTATTTTCTTTAATACTTTATGAGAAAGACTTTAGGCTTTCTCATACCCTGGAAGACTACAGGCTGAAAGGGAAATAATAAGCAAACATAAATTTGCTTTTTTTAAATTTCTATGCTATAATATTTGGCATTAGAGGTGATGTATAATGAATTTTATTAATAGAGAGCATTTTGATATGTTTTTAAAAAATTTAAAATTTTTAGGAGTTGGTTCGCAAGGTGTTTGTTATTTAGATGGAAAACATAAAGTAGTATATAAAGTATTTCATACATATTTTGACAAGGAAAAAAGTGATTATAGAATACAAGAAATATTAAGATTTAGTAATATAGTTAATGATACATTTATATGGCCTAGTGATGTTATTAATGTTAGTGGAGAAATAGTAGGATATACGATGCCTTATGTTAGAGCTAAGAGTTTATATGAAAATGATCCTTTATTAGTGGATTTAAACGCTTTAGAGAGAGCTTCAGTTAAATGTACTGAAGATATAGAATTAGTTACAAATAAAGGTGTTGCTATATATGATCTTATGTATAATATCTTATATGGTAATGGTAAAATTAATATTATTGATACTATGGAATATGGTAATGGTAGAGTAATACTTAGTAAAAATATGAAAACTTTTGATTATGAAGTTAAATTATTCTTGGTTGATAATTATTTTAATGAGTTTGTTAATGAAAATAAAATGCTTAGAGAAATGTATTTATCTGATACTAGTGCTTTAGAGTTTTTAAAGTTATTTAGAAGTAAACTTAGTGAATATGTAGGTCAAGATGTTGATAAACTAGGAAAAGCTAAATCTTTAGTAAAGAGAAATAGTAAACCTAAATATATTAGAGCTGTAAAAGAAAATGATAAGTATGAATAAAAAAACCGCTATATTGAAATATTATGATGGTAATAGAAGAATTTATTTATGAAAAAAATAATACTAAAGTATTGACAAAATGATAAAATGGTAATAAAATTTTAATCAAGAAAGAGGAATAGACTATGAGAACAAGTATGACTATAGTTAAATTAAATAGTTGGCAATTAGGCTTATTTGTGGATAAGTCTATTTACTCGTGGAATTAAATTAATATAAATATTATTGATGTAATTTATAGACTTATCTTTATTAGGTAGGTCTTTTTTGCATATTTAATAGGAGGTTGTTATGAGTATATTAAGTAAACGGTGGTGTTTAATTAAATAATTTATAAATATAGAAAGAGAGGAAGATGAAAATGAAAAATATAATTTTAACAGGAGATAGACCAACAGGTAGATTGCATATAGGACATTATGTTGGGTCTTTAAAAAGAAGATATAAATTACAAGAAGAAGGGAATTATGATGAATTTTATATTATGATAGCGGATTCACAAGCTTTAACTGATAATTTTGATAATCCAGAAAAAGTAAGAAAAAATGTTATAGAAGTAATGCTTGATTATTTGGCAGTAGGACTTAATCCAAATAAAATTACTTTTTTTGTTCAATCAGAAGTTAATGCTTTGACAGAACTTACATACTATTATATGAATTTAGTAACTTTACCTAGAGTACTTAGAAATCCTACGGTTAAAAGTGAAATTAATAGTAAAAATTTTAACGAGAGTATTCCAGTTGGTTTTGCGACATATCCTATTAGTCAGGCTGCTGATATAACAGCATTTAAGGCTAATATTGTACCAGTTGGTGATGATCAAGAGCCAATGATAGAACAGACAAGAGAAATTGTTAAAAGTTTTAATAGAATTTATGATACAGATACTTTAGTACTATGTGAATCATTACTTCCGGATAATATTTATCAAAGAAGACTTGTAGGTACTGATGGTAATGCTAAGATGAGTAAGTCTTTAAATAATTGTATATACTTATCTGATGATAAAGAAACTATTAAAGAAAAAGTTTTTAGTATTAAGACTACTTCAAGAAGAATAGATGAACCAGGAATAATTGATGGTAATATTTTATTTATGTATTTAGAAGCATTTTGTGAAGATATTCATTTTAAGAAATATTATTCGGAATTTAATAATTTAGATGAATTAAAAATAGCTTATCAAAAGGGTGGTATTGGAGATGCTTCAGTTAAAAGATTTTTGACTGAGGTTATTAATGATGAACTAACTCCTATTAGAGAGAGAAGAAGTGAATATGCTAAAGATTTAGGAAAGGTATATAATATTTTAAAAGAAGGTACCGAGAAGGCTAAGAAGACTGCTGATAAGACAATTGTGGAAGTAAAGAAAGCTATGAAATTGAATTATTTTGAAGATAGTGAATATTTAAATGAATTATTAAATAGTAAATAATATATTTTTATAATTTGTTGATTACTGGCTAAAAATATGATATATTTATATTGATATTAATATAGAAAAGGGTTGGTATTATGAATATAATAGATATTATAACTAAAAAGAAGAATAAAGAAGAACTTACTGAAGAAGAAATTAAATATGTAGTAAATGGTTTTGTTAGTGGGGATATTAAAGATTATCAAATGTCTGCTTTACTTATGGCAATAGTAATTAATGATATGACTGATAATGAAGTTATATATTTAACTAAATATATGATGTTATCTGGTAGTATGCTTGATTTAAGTACTTTAAGTAATGTTGTTGATAAACATTCTACTGGTGGTGTAGGAGATAAAACTACTTTAATAATATCTCCAGTTGTTGCTTCTCTTGGTTGTAAAGTTGCTAAGATGAGTGGTAGAGGACTTGGTTATACTGGTGGTACTATTGATAAATTAGAATCAATACCAGGATTTAATGTTAATTTATCAAAAGAACAATTTATTAAAGAAATAGAGAATATTGGTATGGCTATTACTAGTCAAACTGAAGATATTGCGGTAGCGGATAAGAAAATATATGCTTTAAGAGATGTTACTGGTACTACTGAGAGTATACCTCTTATTGCTTCTTCAATTATGAGTAAGAAGATAGCATCGGGATCTAAAAATTTAGTGCTTGATATTAAAGTAGGAGAAGGTGCTTTAATTAAAAATATTACTGATGCAAGACGTTTAGCTAATTTAATGATAAAGATAGGTCATGAAAATGATATGAGAGTTATTTGCTTACTTACTAATATGAATATACCATTAGGTAATAATATTGGTAATTCATTAGAGGTATTAGAGGCTTTAAATATATTATATTATGGTTATGATAATAATTTAATGAGATTATGTATAGAACTTGCTAGTTATATGGTTAAATTAGGACTTAATATTTCATATGAAGAAGCACGTAATATGGTGGTTAAAGCTATTAAAGATAAGAAGGCTTATAATAAATTATTAGAGTTTATTAAATATCAAGGGGGAGATATTAATAGTCTTCCTAAGAGTAAATATATTTATGAGATAAAGAGTGTAAGCAGTGGATACTTATATGATATTCATTCTTTAGAAGTAGCTAAATTATCTAGTAGTTTAGGAGCAGGTAGAAAAAATAAAGATGATAAAATTGATTATTCTGCTGGTGTTATTATTAATAAAAATATTAATGATATAGTAGAGGTAGGAGATACTATTATGACTTTATATACTAATAAAGAAGTACCTAATATTGATATTAATAAGTTGTTTATTATTAGTAATAATAAGAATGATGATAATAAATTAATATATGAAGTAATAGAATAATATTTACAAAATTAGTAATTTATAGTATTATATATAGGAAAGAAAGAAGGAAAAATATGAATGATTTAAATATGGATAAATTAGTAAATTTCTGCAAGCAATATGGATTTATATTTCAAGGAAGTGAAATATATGGTGGACTTGCTAATACTTGGGATTTTGGCCCAGTAGGTGCACTTCTTAAAGATAATATAAAGAAAGCATGGCTTAAGAAATTTGTTCAAGAAAATGAATATAATGTGGGACTTGATAGTGCTATTTTAATGAATCCTAAAACATGGGAGGCATCAGGTCATTTAAAGACTTTTTCTGATCCTTTAATAGACTGCCGTGAATGTAAAACTAGACATAGAGCAGATAAACTTATTGATGAATATGCACATTCGGAAATTGGGGATGCTATGACTCAAGAAGAGATGATGAATTATATTAGAGATAATAAAATTCCTTGTCCTAAATGTGGTAAGAGTGATTTTACTGATATTAGACAATTTAATTTGATGTTTAAAACATTCCAAGGTGTAACTGAAGATGCTAAGTCTACTATTTACTTAAGACCAGAAACTGCTCAAGGTATATTTGTTAATTTTCAAAATGTACAAAGAAGTATGAGACTTAAAGTACCTTTTGGTATTGGTCAAGTAGGTAAATCTTTTAGAAATGAGATTACTCCTGGTAACTTTATATTTAGAGTAAGAGAATTTGAACAAATGGAGTTAGAATTTTTCTGTAAACCTGGTACAGAACTAGAGTGGCATAAATTTTATAAAGATTATTGTTATAATTATTTATTATCTCTTGGTATTAATAAAGATAAATTAAGACTTAGAGATCATTCTAAAGAAGAACTTTGTTTTTATAGTAATGCTACTACTGATATTGAATATTTATTCCCATTTGGCTGGGGAGAATTATGGGGAATTGCTTCAAGAACTGATTATGATTTGACTTGTCATCAAAAAGTATCTGGAAAAAATATGGAATATATTGATCCAGAGACAAATGAAAGATATATTCCTTATGTAATTGAACCATCAGTAGGTGTTGAAAGAACTATACTTACGGTTTTATGTGATGCTTATCATGAAGAGACATTAGATGATGGTACGACAAGAGAAGTGATGAAATTTCATCCATTTTTAGCTCCTTATAAAGCTTGTATTTTACCTTTGGTTAAAAAATATCATAGTGAAAAGGCAATGGAAATATATAAAGAATTATCTAAATCATTTGCTACTACTTATGATGAATCTGGTAGTATTGGTAAAAGATATAGAAGAGAGGATGCACTTGGTACTCCATATTGTATTACTATAGATGATGAAACTATTAATAATGGTACTGTTACTATTAGAAATAGAGATACTATGAAACAAGAAATTATTAAAATTGAAGATATAGAAAATTATATTAATGAGAGAACAAAATTCTAAAAAATTCTCTCTTTTTCTTTACATATATACTTTTAATATGCTATAATTATTATGAAAATAGTAGGTGATGCAAGTGGAAGAAAAAAACAAGAAAATAGAATTATATATAGAAGATAAGATTAAAGAGTTAGAATCTAATTCAATGTACGTTCCTAATGAAAATAAGGAAAAATTACTTATGGCATTTATGAATAGAAATGAAGATATTGAAATAATTAAAACAAAAATAGATACTATTTTTAATAAAAGTGTAGCAGCATATAAAGAAAATATGGAAAAAGTAGGTTTTTCTTACGAAGATGTAGTAGTGGTATATGAAAAAATTTGTAAAATGAATAAGACAACTGCTAAAATGTATTTAAGAGGTGGTATTGTACCATATCTTTTACTAGGAGAAGCTTCTAAAAGAAAACATAGTAATTTAGATTTTCTTTGTAGTAAAAAAGATATTCCAATGATAAGAGAATTATTTAGAAAAAATGATTATTATGATCCAAAAAGAGATAGTCTTACTTATACTATTAATAATATAGACTATGGTTTTCAAGTTATTGTTGATAAAGTTAAAGTTAATATAGCTGTTTTTGAAGAAAATGATAATGGTATTATTGAATATAGTTTTGATTGTCATAATAGAATAGGTGTTATTAAAAATATTAATGCTAAACTTAGTGAATATATTATGCCTTATGTTTCTTCGGATAATAAAAAGTATATGACTTTATCTTTGGAATTAATTGTAGCAGATAAGCTTATGTTAAATAGAGATAAAGATAGAGAAGATATTGAAAAAATTAAAGAATGTAATGGTATTAGTGAAGAAAGAATTAAGAAGATACCTCTTCCAATAGTTAAAAAAGTAAAATTAGTTGGAGATAATTTAGAATTTACTACTACTATGCCAAGAATTAAATTGGATATCCCTAAAAGACAGAAGAGTATGGGATTTATTAATATTGGAACTATTCTTTTGTTAATTGCAGTTGTAGTATGTTTTATATTAGGTAATAGATAGACTTTACAAAGTCTATTTTTTGTTATAGAATAATTTTGTGATGTTTATGGAAGAATTATTTAATAAATGTGAATTATGTCCAAGAAAATGTATGGTTAATAGAAATATAGGAGAGATAGGATACTGTAGAGCTTCAAATAAAATGAAGATTGGTGGTTATCATCTTCATATGTGGGAAGAACCTGTTATTACTGGAGATAAAGGTTCTGGTACGATATTCTTTTCTTATTGTAATTTAAGATGTGTATATTGTCAAAATTATGATATTAGTTTTAATTGTATAGGTGAAGAAATAACAGTAAATAGATTAGCAGATATAATGATTGAATTACAAGATATGGGAGCATTAAATATTAATTTAGTTACGCCTAGTCATTATATTCCTTTAATAAGGGATAGTATTATTATGGCTAAAGATAGTGGCTTAACTATTCCTATTATATATAATACATCTGGTTATGATAGAGTAGAATCTTTAAAATTATTAGAAGGATTAATCGATATTTATTTACCTGACTTTAAATACTATAATGATAAATTAGGTAAATACTCTAATATTAGTAATTATTTTGAAACTGCTAGTTTAGCATTAAAAGAAATGTATAGACAGGTAGGTAAATTAAGATATAATAAAGATGGTATTTTAGTAAAAGGAATGATTGTTAGACATTTGGTGTTACCTAATAATTATGATGATTCTAAAAAAATAATTAAATATTTATATGATAACTATAAAGATAATATTATTATTAGTATTATGAATCAGTATACTATAATTAGAAAGTTAGAATATTCTGAATTAAATGATAAAGTTGATGAAAAAGAATATGATGAGATAATTAATTATGCTTATGATTTAGGTATTAGAAATGCTTTTATACAAGAAGGTAGTAGTCAAAGTGATAGTTTTATTCCTTCGTTTAAAGGAGATATGATTATTTAATATTTTACTAGAATATCTTTTAGTATATGGATATTTATTAGTTAGAATGTACTTCACCCCAAATATGATATCTTATGATTGTTCATATATAGACTATATAATAGGCTATATATGATAGGGTAAGACTATGGCTTAGCCTACAAAAATAATTGACAAGTATTATAAAATATGGTATAATCGTAATACATTTCGTTTGAAATCTAGGGGGAGTAGGTTAAAATGAAAAATAGTTTTGTAATAGAGTATTTAAATGAAAATGAATTTAGAAAAAAAGAAAGAGCTGTAAAAAAATACAATATGCTTGCTTATAAAAAATTAGTATTTGATTTTTATCCAGCATTTAGAGATGGAAATTTTATGGGTGTAATAGTATCTAAAAATACTAAAGATGGTATTACTAAATATGAATTAAAGTTACCTACTGATAGAATGTTTGCTGCTGTTCATGGTGATGTTAAATTACATTATACGGTTTATGAAAATCAAAAATTAGTAATGCTTGATACTTTAACACCAGAAGATATTTTAACTGAAGGTCATCAAAAAGAACTTTCTACTTATAAGGGTGTTATGGTATCTAAATCTCATGCAGATAGAGATATGTTTAAGATAAATTTACTAAATATGCTAGATAAATAAGAAGCTTTGGCTTCTTTTAGTCTGTTTAATTTATTACTTTATTAACTAGTAAATACAATATTGAGAGGGATATTATGAAAATAGATTTTGATAATTATGAATATAAAGAAATAGTAAAGGATATTTTAAATAATAGGGAATTTAAAAAAATAGAACTATGTCCTCATCATAAGATTAATAGACTTGTTCATTCTAAAAGAGTATCTTATTATTCTTATAAAATATGTAAGAAATTAGGATTTGATTATGTTAGTGCCGCTAGAGGAGGATTACTTCATGATTTCTTTTTAAATAAATATAATACTAAAAATAGTAGAAAACTTCTTGTTAGTCATCCTTCTATTGCTTTAAATAATGCTAAGAAGCATTTTGTTTTGTCAGATAAAGAAAAGAATATTATTAAGTGTCATATGTTTCCTGTTAGTATTAGTGTATTTCCTAAATACCGTGAAAGTGTAGTAGTAAGTTTAGTAGATAAAGTTATGTGGTTTTATGAAAAGGTAACTGGTTATTCTAAAGAAATTAATTATAATCTTGGAAAAGCCGCTATTTATGTATTTTTATTTTTAAATAGTTAAACTCAAATATTATAAAATGTTTGAGTTTTTTTATTAAATTTTATATTTTTGTGGTATACTATATCTAGGTGGTAGAAGTGGAGAAAAGAAGAAGAAAAAGGAAGATTAAAATAGGGAGGGTTTTGCTTTTTGTTATTATTCTTATTTTAATAATAGGAATTATTATATTTTTTACTAGTAAAGGAAAGAATATTTCTATTGGTAAAAGTTCAATGTATTTAGCAGGAGATACTAATAAAGTTACTACTTATATTATGGATGAAGATAATAGTCTTAAAGAAAATAGTGAACTTGTTCGTGGTAAGAAAGTTATTTATTCTGGTAAAAAGGTTAATATGAATGATAATGAGTATTTACTTATAAAATTTGATAATAAAGAATATTATGTTAATGCTAAACAATTAGTTAAAAATGTTAAAGATGTTGTTTTAGAAAAAGAAAGATATGTTAGAACTTCAGTTACAGTATATGAAAATGAAACTGATTCAAAGATTGCTTCTTTTATTAAAAAAGGAAATAAACTTGATATTACTGGTTATGATAAGTTATTAGATGATGGTAATGTTAATATGTATAAGATTAAATATAATGATACTGAAGGATATGTATATAGTAAATATTTAGTTAATGATAAGGAATCTGCGGATAGTGTTTATAATGAGAATGGTGTTTATGATATTCATAAAGATAGAAAATTTAAGGGAAGAGAATTATATGGTGGTAAAGCATCTACTTTAGATTATTATCCTTATGAAAGAGTTGATTTTGAAGATAATAAATTGCTTAAGAAAGCTAAAACGATGTATTTAAATGCTGGTACAATTGGTTCTATTGATAGTTATTTAAAGATTGCCAAGGAAAATGGTGTTAATGCTATAGTGGTTGATATTAAGGATGGAGCTCTTGCTTATTCTTCTAATGTTGCTAAGGAAATATCTCCTACTGCATATGGAACCGCTATTAACGATAATAATAGTTATAAGTCGGCTATTGATAAAATTAAAGATGCTGGTATTTATGCTATTGGTAGAATTGTTGTATTTAATGATGTTCATTATGGTAAAGACCATCCTGATGATTGTATTAGTTCTACGGCTTCAAGTAGATTATGGCCATCGGCTTATAGTAGAGGTGCTTGGTATTATAATGTTGAACTAGCTAAAGAGGCAGTAAAAGAGATGGGCTTTAATGAAATTCAATTTGATTATGTGAGATTTCCAGAAGATGCTTATAATATGTCAATAAAGGGTAATAGTGATTTTAAAAATAAATATGATGAAGAAAAGGCTGAGGCCGTTCAAAACTTTCTATTTTATGCAACAGATCAAATTCATAAAGTTGGGGCTTATTTATCTGTTGATGTCTTTGGGGAATGTTCTGGAGAATATGTAACGGCTTATGGTCAGTATTGGCCTGCGATTTCTAATATTGTTGATGCTATTAGTTCAATGCCTTATACGGACCATTTTGGTAGAAGTGTTGATACTTGGACTAATGCTTATCAAACTGTATATAATTGGGCTAAAGGGGCCGCTACTAGACAAAAAGAGATTCCTACGCCGGCTGTTGCTAGAACATGGATAACTGCCTATGATACACCTTATTGGAAGCCTACTGTTATTTATAATGCTAGTAAGATAGAGGATCAGGTTAGAGCTTTATATGATGCTGGATTAGATGGTGGATTTATTACTTGGAATTCTGCTTCTAGTTTAGCAAAATATGAACAAATTAAAACGGCTTTTAATAAGGATTATGAATAGGAGATAATGATATATGAAAATAATTGAAGTTGAAAATAATAAATATGAAATTATTAAAGATTATAAAAATGGGTTTGATGAAGAGGAATTTATTAATCATTATACGGACTTTTTTGAAGATTATGATTATATAGTTGGAGATATTGCTTATGGTAAACTCAGATTAAAAGGTTTTTATTCGGATGGTAATAAGAAGGCTAAAAATATTAATAATTTTAAATTTGTTAGTAATTACTTGGAAAATGATTGTGCTGTTGATTGTAAATATTATATTTTAAAAAAAATAAATTTATAGTAAATACTTAAAAATAGTATTTACTTTTTTGTTATCTTTTAGTTAACTTTGATTGTTTGATAGGGGGGTTATTGTGTTATATAAGATAATTGATGTTATTTTTATATTTTTTTGATAATGTATTAATTGTATCTAGGGGGTATATATGTTTAAAAAAAATAAGATTAAAGATGTTATTAATAAGAGTGATAATTTAATAAATGGGATATTTATAGTAGATCTTTTAGATAAGGGATATTTAGATAAGTATATGGGCTATCTTAGTGATAATAAAATATATATTGAATGTCCTACGATTATTAAGAAAAAATATTTAACAGAATATGAACAATTTTTATGTATTTTAGATAACTTTATTACATATACTATTAATTCTTTTAGCAATATTGAACTTATATATATTATTCTTCCTTTATGTATTGCTAACGATAAGGATAATATTTTTTTAACTAAGAAATATTTTTATGATAATAGTAATATTACATATTTTAATAAAGAATTTAATAAATTAATTATAGAAAATTTTTATAATAATTGTCTTGTACTTAGAAATGAACTTGATAAGCTTTTTATGGCTGTAGGTTTTGATTTAGATAATATTGATAAGGATAATTATAATGATTTACTGAAAATGGTTAATTTACTAGAAGAAATATGCTTTGTTAATCGTGGAAAATATGGTATTATTGCTTTATTTGAAAAGATTAATGATAATAATTATAATATGTTTTTTATGCAATATGAATTATTATTTACTATGTATAAAAAAAAATGGCATTTTGTTATGGAATATAGAAATTTTAAGGAAAGTAGTATATAAAAAAGTTAACTTTGGTTTGTTAACTTTTTTTTTGGATATTAAATTATTTTATTTTAAAGTTTTTTAGTAAAAATAAAAAACCTTATTTTAAGGTTTATATTTTATAAATGGTGCCTCGTTGGAGATTCGAACTCCAGACCCTTTGATTAAAAGTCAAATGCTCTACCGACTGAGCTAACGAAGCAAATAATAAATTTGGTTGCCCCGGCTAGATTCGAACTAACGAGTGCCACAGTCAAAGTGTGGTGCCTTACCGCTTGGCTACGGGGCATTCAATAACCAAACAAAAGTGGTGGAGGGACATGGATTTGAACCATGGAACCCGAAGGAACAGATTTACAGTCTGCCGCGTTTGACCACTTCGCTATCCCTCCAAAAAAATGGTGCCGAAAACAGGAATTGAACCCGTAACCTACTGATTACAAGTCAGTTGCTCTACCAATTGAGCTATTTCGGCAATGGTGGGCGATATAGGACTCGAACCTATGACCCCTTGCTTGTAAGGCAAGTGCTCTAACCAACTGAGCTAATCGCCCATTGTCTCATGACAATTAATACTATACCATCTCTTGGTACTGTTTGTCAAGAGGTTTATAAAAAAAAATAATTTTTTTTACATTTTGTCAGTTATTTCTTTTATTTTTTTATTAATCCATATTTCTAGATTGTCTTTTAGAGGAGTAAATCCATTTTTTGTTTCAGCCATTCTTTTAAGTTTTGTACCATCTTTTTTATAATCTATATCTTTAATACTTAGTTTTAATTGATTATCTTTATCACTAACTTCTACTACTTCGGCATAGATGGAATCTCCAATTTTTAGATAGTCATTAACATTTTTTACATAGCCATAAGATATTTCTGATATATGAATCAATCCGTCATAATTATTGTCTTCACTGTTGACAAAAGCTCCATATTTTTGAACTCCTGTTACTTTTACTTTGATAACATCATTTTTTTTTACTTTTTCCATACTATCTTCCTCACATTTGTTATTATAACATTTTTTTTGAAATTTTAGAATATTTCTTGTACTTTTTTTAAAAAAAATATATAATAATTAATGGGTGAGAAAATGGAAAATAAAGAAATTGAAATAAAAATTAATGAAGTACTAGATAAAATTAGACCTTATTTAGAAAATGATGGTGGTTCTGTTAAGTTTAATAGATATGAAAATGGTATTGTTTATGTTACTTTAATTGGTGCATGTGCAGGATGCCCAATGGCTGCTTCTACTCTTGAAGATGGTATTGAAACTGCTTTGGTAAATGAAATTCCAGAAGTAATTAAGGTTATAAACGAAAATTAGTTTTTCGTTTTTTTTAACCATTCTACAGGAGGTAGATTTGAATATTTTTTTAAATATATATAGATTTTGTATATGTATATTTCATATTTGTCAATATTGTTTATTATTTTATTTAGTTCTTTTTCCTTTATTATTCCTTGAATTATATCGTTATATATTTTAAAGTAAAAACTAGGATAGAGAATACGGGAGAATAATACTCTTATTCCATAATCGGAATATTTTTGATAATAAAAATAATTATCTAATTCTTGAAATATATTTTTATTATTGTTAAAAAAGGATATTTTTATATATTCTGCTAAGTCACGAGATTTGTGATCAATAATGATATTCAATGGGTCTTCTAGTGAATGATATAGGTTATTATGGGATAATACTTTATTATCATATATTGTTTTAGGTGTTTCTTTTTTTGTATATGTAAGGTATGATATGGCATTTTCTGCTAATCCGATAAAATAATCAAATGATTCACGGATGAGGGGATATTTTTTACTATTTTCTCCTATTTGAGTTTCATAATAATCTATCATATTACTCCAAAGTATTTGCCAGTTATTTCTTTCTAATGTGTTTATTTTAGGTAAAGATATTGAAGAAAACTTAGAAATAGTTGCTAAATCTATATTAATTTTATTTGATTGTAATATTAAAATATAATAGTTACTATTTATTTTAGTTAGGGGATTATTATATTTATTGAATATTATTTTATTAATGTTTAAATAATTATTTAGGTATATATTTAATTTTGCTATGTCTTCAATTAATGCTATGTTAATATTATATTCTTTAAAGATATAGTTATTATTATTTGTATTGAAATAGTAATTATTATTTTTTTGTTTAATGTTTTCTGGTGATAAATTGTAATAAAATTCAATAATATTTTTCATAATATCCCTCATTTAATTTTATTAAATAAAGATTAAATATAGACTAATAATTTTAATTGTGATAAAATTATGTTAGAGGAGAAAAAGATGAAAAGGACAATAAAGGATTTTGATTTAGAAGGAAAAAAAATAATTATTAGATGTGATTTGAATGTTCCTATTGAAAATGGTGTTATTACTGATGATACGAGAATTATTGCTAGTCTTAGGACAATTAAATATGCTTTAAGATTTAATACTAAGATTATTTTACTATCTCATTTGGGAAAAATTAAAACAGAAGAGGATAAAAAGAAAAATAGTCTTTATCCGGTAGTGGAAAGATTAAGAGAATATTTGAATACTGAGGTTTTATTTTCTCCTGATACTTGTAGTGATAGGCTTACTGATATGGTTAATAATATGAAAGAGAAAAGTGTTTTACTTATAGAGAATACTAGATTTGAAGATGTTCCTGATAAAAGAGAATCGGAATGTAATGATGCTTTAGCTAAGTATTGGGCTAGTCTTGGTGATATATTTATTAATGATGCTTATGGTACTTGTCATCGTAATCATACTTCAATAACGGGTATTCCAAAATATTTACCTAGTGGAGTAGGATTTTTAGTAGAAAAAGAACTTCAGAAGATTGATAGCGTATTAGATGCTAAAACTCATCCTTTTATAGCGGTACTAGGAGGTAAAAAGGTTGATGATAAGATTGTTTTAATTGAATCGTTATTACAAAAGTGTGATAAACTTTTAATTGGTGGAGCAATGTCTTTTACTTTTCTTAAAGCTGAAGGTTATGATGTTGGTAAATCTATCGTTAGTTTAGAGCATTTGGTTTTTGCTAAGGATATGTTAGATAGATATGGTGATAAAATAATATTACCTGTAGATTTTATGACTGCTGATGGGGAAAAGAAAATCAATGAATTTAATGATAATGATATTGGTTATGATATTGGTAGTAATTCTATTAAGATATTTAATAAAGTATTAGAAACTGCTAAAAGGGTTATTTTTAATGGACCAATGGGTTTGTTTGAAGATAATAAGTATGCTAAAGGAACAAGAATGCTTTTTAAATGTTTAGATAAAAATAAAGTTAAAACTATAATTGGTGGTGGAGATAGTGCTGCCGCTGTTAATAAACTTGGTTTTTCTGATTCTTTTTATCATGTATCTACTGGTGGTGGTGCTACGATGAAATATTTGGAAAGTAGAAGTTTAGTAGGTATTGATGTTATAGAAGATAAGAAAGTTAACTAATAGTAACTTTTAATCTTTAGACGGATAAAAAATAATATTATAGAAAGATAGAAAACAAAGTATTAGAAATGACTATATAATTGAAATTGTCTTGATAAAATTATATAGTAGAAGAGGAGTAGTATGAGAAAGATAATAATATTTAATCACAAGATGAGTCTTTTATATGATGATTTATATAATTATATTGAGAGGACTAATAATTTAGAGACAGATAATGATATAATTATTTGTCCATCTGATATTTATTTGGAGGCATTTGTTAATAATTCTGATTGGTTAGTTGGTAGTCAAAATTTGAATTATAATACTGATTATAAGCATACGGGAGAGATATCTACTGATCAGTTAAAATCTTTAGGAGTTGAGTATAGTATTATTGGCCACTACGAAAGGGTGAGAGATTTTAATGAGAATGCTGTTATTATAAATAATAAGTTAATAGCGGCTCTTGATGCTAATATTTTTCCGATATTATGTTTTGGTGAAAATATAGATGATGATTATCATGAGGCTATACCTAAAATATTAGATAAATATTTAAAGGATGTTGAAAATATTGAGTTTATTATATTTGCATATGAACCTATATTTGCTATTGGTACTGGTGCACTTCCTAGTAGAAAAAGAATTGAAGAAGTTATTAGTTTTGTTAATGAATATTTGGAAGATAAGTATAAGAAAAAACCTAATTTATTATATGGTGGTTCTGTTGATAGTAGTAATATTAATGATATAATAAATATAGAAGGTATTGATGGTGTTTTAGTAGGAGATATTTCTTCTAATATAAAAGAAGTAGAAAGGATAATTCAAAGTGTTTAATTAATAGAGAAGTACAAATAGTATTTCTTTATTTTTGTTTAATGATGGTATAATTCGACATATTTTGCTTTATTTATGTAGTACAATTTGTTTGTAAGAAAGAAGGGTAAGATGAAATGGAAAAAATTAAAGTTATAATGATTGATGATAATGTTAATCTAATTAGTATGGTAGAGGATTATTTTGAAGATAATCAGAAGATTGAAATTGTAGGTAAAGCATATGATGGTATTGAAGGATTAGAACTAATAAAGAATGAGAATATAAAATATGATTTAGTTATACTTGATTTAATTATGCCTAAGAAAGATGGATTAAGTGTTTTAAAGGAACTTAATAAGGAAGATATTCATCCTAATGTGATAGTGGCTACTTCATATAATGCTCCTGATACAATAAGGAAAGTTAGTGAATATGGTGTTACTTATTATATATTAAAACCTTTTGATTTATTTGATTTAGAAGATAGAATACTGGATACTTTTAATACTTTGGAAAAGAAAAGTCTTAATTTATTTAATAATAATTTACAGCAATCTATAAGTAGAATATTGCATGAACTTGGTATGCCATCACATATTAAGGGGTATCAGTATATAAGGACGGCGATTACTATGGTATATGATAATCCTGAAATAGTAGGAGCTATTACTAAGGAGTTATATCCAGAACTTGCTGATAGGTTTGATACTACTGTATCTAGAGTAGAGAGGGCTATAAGACATGCTATTGAGGTTTCTTGGAATCGTGGTGATTGGGATCTTATGGATGATATTTTTGGACATAGTGTTGATGTTGATAAAGCTAAACCTACTAATTCGGAATTTATTGTTACTTTAGCGGATAAGTTAAGAATGGAATTTATAAATCAAAGAGTATAATATTTTAAAGACACGTTATGTGTCTTATTTTGTATGGAAATTTATATTAAAAACTATTCTTTTTATTAAAAATGTGATATATTATATTTAGTAGGAGGATATGATGAATGATATTGAGAAACAAATAGAAGGTGTTAATGATGAGGAGGATGTTAATATGGATAGACTGAATAGTAATAATAATGATAAGAAAAAGATTATTATGTATGTAGTAGGAGGCTTTATTGCTTTACTTTTAGTGGGAGCTATTATTTATTTAGTGATAATTAATAAAGATAGTGATAATAATGATAATAGGAATGATAAGAATAATGATGTAGTAGAAGATAATAAGGATAATAAGGAAGATAGTGCTATTTCTTATGTAGCTTGTGATGGTAATACGGCTCTTTTAAATGTTAGAAATAGTGTAACAGGAGATATTATTGATGGATTATCCTGCTACCAAGAGGTTAAGATAGAGGAAGAACTAGAGGGTAATGATGCATGTGATAAGTGGTATAAAATTAGTTATAAGAAGAGAGATAATAATTATACTGGGTATGCTTGTGGTACTTATATTAAAAAAAGTAATGTTAAAGAGAGTACTATAAGTAAAGTAAAAGAGATTATTGATAAGGCTAATGAATATTATGAAAAGACTATGGTAATGCCTTATTGTGGTAATACTACTGATGTTAAAGATATTACTTTTAATAATGATGATGGTTCTACTTTTACTGGGGAATATGTTAAGTCTGAATATAAAAATATTGATGAAATTAAGAGTTATTTAGCTACATTTGCTAGTTCTAGTTTATTTAAAACTGATCTTAAGTTATCTGATATTAATAATCCTAAACAATATGATAATTATTATGAAATAGATGGTAATCTTTACTGTAGAAATTATTCTGGTAAGGGTTGGAAGAGTAATTATACTGGTAACTATAATATTGAAATTACTTCTAGTAGTGATAATAAATATTTGGTTAATATTTCTTATGAATATTTAAATGATGATAGTAAATGTGAACTTAAAGATTTATCTAAATGTAGTAATAATAATTTTAAATATGATATTGGTAAGATTGTTATAGAAAATGATATTATAACTAAGATGGATTTTCATAGATAGATAATAATTTAAACAAGTACTTATATTGGGTATTTGTTTTTTTATTGCCTCTAAAGCCTAGGTCTTTAGAGGTATTTTTATGCCTAAGGTCATAAAAATAATAATTTTTTTTAAAAAATATTACAGATTGAGGTAAAAATTAAAAATAAAGGTGTATTTAATATATGAAGGGAGGAAAATAATATGACTTAGAAGTAATTTATCTAGAGAATAATTAGGAGTTAAATGTGAAGAAAGAAGGAAAAATGAGAGAAGAAATAGATAAAAAAGTATTAAGTGAATGTAGTTGTAAGAGATAATAAAGTAAAGACAATTAAAGTAGTAAGACTTGATTTTGATAAGCGTTATGGACTTATGTATGATGATAGTGTACCAAAAACTAATGTATTAAGATGGGGGAAGTATTTTTAAAGCTAAGACTATTAATGAAATATCAGAATTATTGGGAGATGATTTATTAACTCCTGAAGAAAAAGAAAGTTTCTTAGAAAGTATTAGGACCGCTAACAAAGATAAAGAGTTATTAGCAGCTTGGGAGAAAGATAAAGAAGAATGGAAAGATAAAGGGAGTTTATATATAAGTATTGAAAAATAAAAAAATTTTTAAAAAGAGGTAAAAATTAAAAATAAAAGTGTATTAATATATGAAGGGAGGTAGAATGAAGAAGAAACTCATCATTAAGCAAGATGGTTTTAAGGATTGTGGAGCGGCATGTCTTCTATCAATTATTCGTTATTATGGGGGTGATATAGCAAGGGGGCGACTAATTGAATTAGTAAAGACAACTAAAGATGGAACTAGTTTTTACAACATAAGTTTAGCAGCTTCTCACTTGGGGTTCGCAGCTAAAGGATTTAAGGTAGATGAGATAGATAAAATAAAAGAAGTAAATTTACCTTTTATTAGTCAAGTAAATAAAAATGGTTATATGCATTTTGTAGTAGTCTATAAGATTAATAATAATAAAATACTTATAATGAATCCTAGTACTGGTAAAGAGGTAATAGATATTTTTGATTTTAGTAATATGTGGACAGGCTATATACTATTATTAGAAAAAGTATCAGAGTTACCTGTTTATAAGAGTAATAAAATTATTAAAAAAATAATTTTTAAAGTATTAAATGATAATAAAAGTAATATTATTATAGTCTTTATACTATCTGTTATCTTTACTTTACTATCATGCATAGTAGGTTTATATTCTCAAATAGTATTTGATAAAGTAATAGATACAGAATTACATAATTTAAAATTAATAACAATAGTATTCTTCATTTTGTATATTATTAAGAATATAACTAGTTTTATTAGAAATCATCTTTTGATTTATTTAAATCAAAAGCTTGATGTAACCCTCTTAATTGAATCTTTTTGTAAAGTAATTTTACTTCCTTTCAATTATTATAAGAATAAAAAGGCTTCTGAAGTATTATCAAGAATAAATGATTTATCTTATATAAAATCTTTTATTTCAAAAATAATAGTAACTATATTACTAGATATATTACTATTTATTATATCATTTATAATTATATTTAATATAAATAAAGATATATTGATTCTTTATTTAGTAGGAGCATTTCTATATCTTTTGATAATTATTATTTATAATACTATAATAAAAAATACTATTATAACAAAGCAAGAGAGAGTAGTAGAAGTAAATAATACTATTATTGAGTCGGTAAATAGTTTTGAGACTATTAAAGGTCTTAATATAGAAGATAATATTATTTATAAGTTTAGTAAGAATTATTCTAAATTATTAAATATAAATTATTATACTGATAAAATAAATAATACTATTCTTTTGTTAAAAGAGTTTATTACTGATAGTATTATCTTACTAGTTAGTTATTATACTTTTAGTTTAATTATGAATAGTAAAGTAACAGTAGGAGATTATATGACTATAAGTTTTTTATCTAGTTATTTAATTTATCCTTTTCGTAATATTATTGATTTAATTTATGAATATTATTATGTTAAAAATAGTATTAGAAGGGCTAATGATTTTTTTGATATTGAAGATGAAAAAATATATGAAGATAGGAGATTAGAAGTTAATGGTAATATTAAAATAGTTAATTTAAGTTATACTTTTAATAATAAATACTATGTACTTAAAAATATTAATTTATTTATTAAGGATAAAGATAGAGTACTACTACTAGGTTCTTCTGGTAGTGGTAAATCAACTATATTAAAATTATTATATAAATATTTACAAGCGGACAGAAATAAAATATTTATAAATAATTATGATATTAATGATTATAGTATGTCTGATATTAGAAGTAGTATTACTTATGTATCACAAAATGAATTATTATTTAATGATACTATTAGAAATAATATTCTTCTTGATAGAGATGTTAGTGAAGTAGATTATTTAAATATATGTAAGATATTACATATAGATGATATTGTTAAAGATAATATTTTGGGATATGATTATATTCTTGAAGAAAATGGTATCAATATTTCAGGAGGACAAAGGCAAAGAATAATACTGGCAAGAAGTTTATTAAAAAATAGTAAGATAATTATGATTGATGAAGGTTTTAATCAAATAGATATTAAATTAGAAAGAGAAATATTACTTGATATATTTAGATATTTTCATGATAAAACATTTATTATTATTTCTCATCGGATAGAAAATAGTGATTTATATAATAGGGTAATTAAAATAGATAATGGTTTTGTTAATATGATAGAGGAGGTATATAATGAATAGATATATTGATAGTGAAATAATATTAACAAGAAAAATAAAGTATATTGTATATGTTTATGTAATGATAATAATTATAATGCTACTTTCCTTAATTATAGCATTTATGCTTTTAGATTATAAAACATATTATAAATTACGTGGACTTGTAATTAAAGATGATAGTTCTTACTATATAAAATTATATATTCCTTTAGATAATATTAAATTTATTACTAATAATAATATCATTATAATTAATAATAAAAAGTATTATTATCAAATAAGAGAAATAGATAGTGAATATTTCACTGATAATATTACTACTTATCAAATAGTAACAATAAATTTAGATATGCCAAATAAATATAAATATAATAATTTAACATTAGATTTAAAACTAATAAAAGAAAATAAAAAAATAATTGATTATCTACTTAGAAAGTGAGGAGTAATGAAAGAATTAGATGTAACTACTATGAAGAATATTGAAGGGGGAGCAGATCCTATATTAATTACTGGTATAGTAACTATGGTTATAGCTTTTGTATCAGGAGTATTAAATGGTATAGCTAATCCTAAAAAATGTAATTAGAAAGAAGGAAGAGTATGAAAGAATTAAATATAAATGAAATGAAAAGTATTGAAGGGGGAACTGGATTAACTTCTAGTATGTTAACTGCTATATATAAAACACTTGAAGTAATTTATCAAATAGGAGAATCTCTTGGTAATTATATTCGGCGTAAAACAGAAAATAAAATGTGTGATATTTAGGTTTAATTAATAATAAAAGTCCTTTTTCCGTTTTAAATAGTAAAAAAATGTCATATTTTATTAAAAAATATATTTGTTATACTTGTAAATTGTATTAAATAATGGTATAATCTTTAATGAAAAAGCGGAAGGAGGGATAAAATGTCAGCAGGTACTAAGGTAACCGTTAATGTAAAAGACAACAATGTTGAATTTGCTTTAAGAAAGTTCAAAACACAAGTTGCACGTAATGGTGATCTCTCTAGAGCTAAAAAAAGAGCAGAAGGCTACACACCACGTGGAGTTAAATTAAGAGAAGAAAAGAAACAAAATATAATTAATTCTAGAAAGAAAAATAGAAGAAATTACTAAGGAGTGATAGATATGACACTATCAGAAAGAATTAATAATGATTTAAAAGAGGCAATGAAAAGTAAAGATAGTTTTCGTCTTAGTGTAATTAGAATGGTAAAGGGTGCTATGCAACTTGCTAAACCTAATCCAAGAGAAGAATTAACTGATGATGATGTTATTACGGTAATATCTAAACAAATTAAGATGAGAAATGATTCTATTAAAGAGTTTGAAGCTGCTGGGAGAAGTGACTTAGTAGAACAAAATAAGAAGGAAATAGAGATCTTAAATACTTATATGCCTAAACAATTATCTGAAGAAGAACTTACTGAAATAATTGATAAAGTATTTGAAGAAGTAAAACCTACATCACAAAAAGATATGGGACTTATTATGAAGAATATTTCACCACTTGTTAAGGGTAAGGCTGATATGTCTTTAGTTAATAAACTAGTAAAAGAAAGACTTGGGTAAAATACTCAAGTCTTTTTAAATTTAATAATAAAAAAAACTAACCATAATGGTTAGTTAAAATCTATCTGGGACGGAATGTGGGAATCGAACCCACGTATAATGGAACCACAATCCACCGTGTTAACCACTTCACCAATTCCGCCATAAGACAATAACAATGATATCATATATTTTTGATTTTGACAAGTATTTTATTTAAAAAAAATATAAAATATGATATAATACCATGGAAGAGGGAAGAAATATGAAAAAAATAGTATTAATAACAGGTGCTTCAAGTGATATAGGTAGTGAAATAGCATCTTTACTAGGAGATTCTTATGAAGTGATATTACATTATAATAATAACTATGATGAAGTAATGAAATTAAAAGATAAATTAGATAAATTATATAATACTGATGTATTGGTAGTTAAATGTAATCTTGCTAAAGAAGAAGAAATAGATAATATGTTAAGGATTATTTATGATAGATATGATAAAATAGATATTTTAATAAATAATGCTGCTACTACATGTGATACTTTATTTGAGGATAAAACTAAAGATAATTTTATGAATACTTTAGATATAAATTTAGTGGCTCCTTTTTTATTATGTCAAAAGATTGGACCTAAAATGAAAGAAAATAGATATGGTGTAATAATAAATATTAGTTCTACTAATGGGATAGATACTCCATATATAGAAAGTGTTGATTATGATGCTTCTAAGGCTGGATTAATATCTTTATCTAATAATTTGGCTAATTATTTAGCTCCATATGTTAGAGTAAATACTATATGTCCTGGATGGATTAATACTAATATGAATAAAAATTTAGATAAAGAATTTATTAATAAAGAAGAAAATAAAATTCTATTAGGTAGATTTGGTAATCCAAATGAAGTGGCAGAGTTAGTTTTCTTTTTAGTAAGTGATAATGCTAGTTATATAAATAATAGTATTATAAGAATAGATGGAGGTAAGAAATGTTAGAGGATATTATAAAGAATAGTAATAAAGATTTAGAAGGAATATTTACTAAAATAGATGAAATAGAGGAATACAATAGTAGTAAAGTACTTGATGCTTTTATTAGAAATAGTATTAGTGAGAGTGATTTTAATAGTACTACTGGTTATGGGTATAATGATATAGGTAGAGATAAAATAGAAAGAGTTTTTGCAGATATCTTTAAAGCTGAAGCTGCTTTGGTTAGATGTCAGTTTATATCAGGAACTCATGCTCTTACTACTTGTTTTTTTGGTCTTTTAAGACCTGGAGATACTTTATTATCAATTAGTGGTAAACCATATGATACTTTAGATAGTGTAATTGGTTTTAATGATAATCCTTCTTCATTAAAGGCTTTTAATGTTAAATATGAACAAATAGATTTAATAGATAATGACTTTGATTATGTTAAAATAGAAGATTTTCTTAAGAATAATAAAGTTAAAGTAATTGAAATACAAAGAAGTAAAGGTTATAGTACTAGAGATAGTATTAATATTGATAAGATAGAAAAGGTAATTAAATTAATTAAAAGTATTGATAAAGAAGTAATTGTTATGATAGATAATTGTTATTGTGAAATGGTTACTACTAAAGAACCAACTGAAGTAGGAGCAGATGTTTGTGTAGGCTCTCTTATTAAAAACTTAGGAGGAGCTATTACTTCAAATGGTGGTTATATTGTTGGAAGAGAAGATTTAATTAATTTATGCGCTGAAAGATTAAATGTTCCTGGACAGGCTTTGGAAGTGGGACCATCTCTTAATCAGAATAGATATATATTAGAAGGTTTATACTTTGCTCCGATGGTAGTAGCAAATGCTATAAAGACCGCTATATATACTTCTTATGTTATGGAAAAATTAGGATATGAAGTTAGTCCTAAATATAATAGTGAAAGAGTAGATATTGTTCAAAATATTATTTTTAATAATGAAAATGATTTAATAGAATATGTTAGAGGTATTCAGTTTAATTCTAAAGTAGATTCTAGTGCTATGATTATGCCATCAGAAATGCCTGGTTATGATGATAAAATTATTATGGCTTCTGGTTCATTTACTGAGGGTAGTTCTATAGAACTATCTTGTGATGGTCCTCTTAGAAGTCCTTATATTGCTTATCAACAGGGTTCTATTAGTTATAAATATGGTAAATTAATTGTAACTAGAGCTATTAAACATTTATTAAATAATAAATAATTTATTTTCTATTACCCTATAGGCCTAAGGTCCTATAGGGTATTTTTTAGCCTAGGGTCTAAAAAATAAATTTTTTTGTAGGCAATAAAAAATCCACCAAAAGGTGGGCTACTGTGTATAGCACAGCTCGAGGTCGAGCCCTTGCCATCTCAAATGTATGGGGGGCTCGGTAAGAAAATACTACAATATATAGTATTCCCTTCGTGAGTTAATTATACTATAAATATCTATAAAAGTCTATATCTTTTTACATATTTTAACAAATACTATCATTTCTAGATTACAAGCTAGAAATGACACTCTAAGACCTTAGGCTTAGAGTGAAAAGAAAAAATAAAAATATTATCTAAATAATATATACAAATAATGTATCATGTGATACAATGCAATTATAAGAAAGGAGAATTAAACGATTAAAGAAATAAAAATAATTAAAGATAAAATATTAGAAAAAGAAGTAGTAGAACTTTTATTTAGTGAATTTTAAGCATTAATACTTCTAGAAGAAAATCCAAATAATAAATGGATATTAAATAATAAAGATTGGAGAGATAATAATGAATAATATGAAAAGTATTTTATGGGGTGTGGTTTTGGTTTTACTTGGAGTACTTGTTGGTACTAATAGTTTAGGTATTACTAATATTGATATTTTCTTTGATGGATGGTGGTCTTTATTTATTATAATACCTTGTTTTATAGGTTTATTTTCTAATGAGGATAAAACTGGTAATATAATTGGTCTTTTAGTAGGAGTTATTTTATTACTAGGTATGAATAATATCTTAGATTTGGACAAGATATGGAAATTAATAGTACCTTCTATTATAGTAATTATAGGATTATCATTAATATTTAAGAATAGTTTTAATAGTAAGGTAAATGATAAAATAAATAAATTAAATAAAGAAAAAAATAGTGATGATAATTATTTTGCAGCATTCTCTGGACAAGATGTAAATTTAAGTAATAAAAAGTTTAATGGTAGTGATATAACAGCATGCTTTGGTGGTATTAAATTAGATTTAAGAGAAGCTATTATTGAAAAAGATATAGTGATTAATGCTTCAAGTATATTTGGAGGTATTAATATTTTAGTACCAGAAGATGTAAATGTTATTGTAAAATCTACTTCTATCTTTGGAGGAGTTACTAATAAAAAAGAAAATACTAATTCTAAAAAGAATATTTATATAAATGCTATGTGTATGTTTGGTGGAGTTGATATTAAGTGACTACTGGTAAGAAAATAATTAAATATTTATCTATGGCTTTTGCTATATTCTTAACTTTTACTATTATATCAGGTATAACAAATGGTATATATAGTTTAATTAGTGTATTTAGTGATTCTTCTGGTAATGGAGATGTAAGAGTGTTATGGAATAATGATAATACTAATATAGATGATATTGATATAGATTTAATATATAATAATTTGAATATTAAAGTAGGAGATAAATTCTCTGTAGAAACAAATAGTAATAATGTTAAATATACTATTCAAGATAGTACTTTAATAGTAAAAGAAAATAAAAAGATATGGTATAGTTCTAATAATAAGAAAGATGAATTAACTATTTATATTCCTAGTAATATTGTATTAAATAAGATTGATATTGATATGGGAGCAGGTACTTTAAATATTGAAAATATGAATACTAGAAAACTAGCTCTTGATTTAGGAGCGGGTTCTACTTTAATTAAAGATATTTATTCGGATAATACTAATATTAATACGGGAGCGGGTTCTTTTACTATTGTAAATGGTAATATTAATGATTTAGATTTAGATGTAGGAGTAGGTAAAACTAATATTACATCAATGATTACTGGTAATAGTACTATTGATATAGGAATAGGATCTTTATCTTTAAATTTAATTGGTAATAATTATACTTTTAAAGTAAATAAAGGTATTGGTAAAGTGTTAATTGATAATAAAGAAGTAAGTGATAACGAAGTACTAGGAATGGGCTCTAACACTATAAAATTAAATGGTGGAATAGGGGATACTACTGTTACATTAAATAAAGATAGATAATATTTAAGAAAATATTAAGGTTTTATAGATAGGAATCTGCTATAATGATAAAAGATAAGGAGAAAGATAGTGATGCATGAAATTGATTTAGATAATTTACCGAGAAGAAAGACTTATGATTGGTTTAATTCTTTTAATAATCCGACATATGGTCTTACTGTAAAGTTAGATGTTACTTCATTAGTAGAACATACTAAGAAACATAATGAATCATTCTTTATAAATATGTTATATATTGTTGTTAAAGCACTTAATAGTGTCGATAATTTAAGAATGAGATTTGAAAATAATGAACCTGTTTTATATGATGAGATAAATCCCGCTATTACAGTAATGATAAAAAATGAGATATTTGAAAATGTTAGACTTATAAATAAAGATAATTATAAAGAATTTTATGAGATGGCTAAAGAGAGAATAGATAAGGCTAAATATCAGGATAAATTAAATAATGAAAGTTATAATTCTACTGCTAGTTATAATGAATACTATATAACTTGTTTGCCATGGACTGATTTTATTAGTATGACGCATCCTATTCCTGAAGACAAAAGTTCACAGACTGTACCTAGAGTATGTTGGGGTAAATATATAGAAAATAATGGTAAATATGAAATATCTTTAAATATAACAGTTAGTCATGTCTTTGTAGATGGTTATCACTTATCTAAAGTATTTAATAATGTTCAAGAATTATTAAATGATACTACTAATGTACTTAAATAGGAGGATTTATGATAGAAATTAAAAATGTAAGTAAGACTTATAATGGTAAAAAGAAAGTATTAAAGAATATTAGTTTTAAAATTGAAGGTGGTGAGATATTTGCTTTTATTGGTCATAATGGGGCAGGTAAAACTACTATGATAAAGTGTATTATGGGTATTCTAGACTTTGAAGAAGGTGATATATTAGTAGATAATAAAAGTATTAAAGAAGAGCCTTTAGAATGCAAGAGAATAATGGCTTATGTTGCTGATAATCCTGATTTATATGAAAATATGAAGGCAATTGATTTTATTAATTTTATTTGTGATATGTATGAAGTATCAGAGGATATTAGAAGAGAAAATACGCTAAAGTATGCTAAGATTTTTGAGATAGAAGATAAATTGAATGATGATATATCAAGTTTTTCTCATGGTATGAAACAAAAAATTGCTTTAATTGCTGCTTTAGCTCATAATCCTAAAGTGTTAATAATGGATGAACCATTCGTTGGCTTAGATCCTAAAGCTGTTTATGACATGAAAGAAATAATGAGGAATATGGCTAAAGATGGTAAGACAATATTTTTCTCTACTCATATTCTTGATGTAGCGGAAAAATTATGTGATAGAGTAGCTATTATTAAAGATGGAACTATTGTTAAAGTAGGTAAGATGAAAGATATCAAAGGTGATGAATCATTAGAGCAGGTATTCTTAGAACTAGGTGAAAAATAATGAAAACACTATCACTATTAAAAGCTGTTCTTACTTGTGATATGAATATGTTTAAATATTCTGCTGGTAAGAATGCTAGTACTAAAAAGAAGATATTATTACCAGTATTTCTTTTCTTGACTATGGGTTATTCTATTGGCTACTATGCCTATATGATAGGTAAGCCTTTACATGAAATAGGTTTAACTTATGTAATGCTTAGTTTATTTATCTTTATGGTTAGTATTATAACGATAATTGAAGGTATTTATAAATCACAAGGAATACTATTTGAATGTAAAGATAATGATTTATTATTTTCATTACCAATAAAAAGGAGTCAAATACTATTTGTTAGAATATTTAAATTAATATTATTTCAGTATATATATAATTTAATGTTTTTATTACCAGCTTTTATTATCTATATCTATTTTGAACATCCTAGTATAAGTTTTTATATAATATCCTTTATTATGACAATACTAATACCAATTATACCGACAGTTATATCTAGTATCTTAGGTTATTTGGTTAAAATGGTATCAAGTAAATTTAAATCAAAGAAGATAATGCAAACAATACTATCTAGTATTATCTTTATGGGTATCTTTTTCTTAAGCTTTAATTTAAATAATTTTATCTTTAATATAGCAAGTAGGGCTTCTAGTATTAATGATATGTTAACGAGAATATATTACCCAGTAGGAGCTTATACTATATTAATAGATAAGTTTGATATCATGGTATTTTTAAAATTATTATTAATAAATATTATTCCATTTATATTATTTATTTTACTAGGAGGTAAATATTACTTTAAAATAATAGAGGGCTCTAAAGAAAGTATAGTAAGAAAAAATAAGAATAAAAAAGAAGTATATAAAAAGAATAGTCCTATTAAGGCTTTAACTATAAAAGAATTAAAGAGATATTTCTCTTCACCTGTATATATGTTTAATACGATATTTGGTTTACTTTTAGTACTAGTATTAACAATACTTTTATGTATTAAAGGAAATAGTATTATAGAGATGTTACTTAGTAATGAGGAGTTAAATATAAATATTTCGATACCAGTTATTTATTATGTTTTGGTACTATTCTCATGTTTGATGACTTCGATAACATCTTCTAGTGTATCACTAGAAGGTAAGACGATAAATATTACGAAGAGTTTGCCTATTAGTGAGAGGGATATTTTTAAGTCTAAGATAATTTATCCATATATTATTGAATTACCTTTTGTTATTATATCTGAATTAATATTCTTTATTATATTTAAAGTTAATATTATTTATATATTATTAATATTTAGTATGAGTATTAGTTCTATTACTTTATCTAGTATTTTAGGATTAGTTATTAATTTGAAATATCCTAAGATGAATGCTTCAAATGATACTGAAGTAGTTAAACAGAGTATGAGTAGTATGGTAGCGGTATTTATTAATATGGGGATTATTATTATCTCAGTAATTGGTATTTTTACTTTATATGATAAGTTAAATATTTATTTATTACTTGGCATACATGTACTTATTATTATTTTAGTAACTATTGTTTTATATTATATTCTTATGAATAAGGGTATTAAAGAATATAGAAGTATTAATGTATAGTTTATTATGTTCACTCTAGATCTATGGTTCTAGAGTGTTTATTTGAGCCAAAGTATTGTCTCAAATAAATATATCAACCATATTTATTATATATAAGCAATAATATATACTAAAATATTTATTATTTAAGAAAATCTTAAGATTTTGTAAATAAAAATATGCTATAATAATTTAGGAAGTGGTATGATGTCAAATATTCTAATAGTAGATGATGAAAAAGCAATAGCAGATCTTTTGGAAGTATATTTACAGAATGAAAATTATAATGTTATTAAATATTATTCTAGTACTGATGTAGTAAGAGATATAGATAATTTAAAGATAGATTTGGCTATATTAGATGTTATGATGCCTGAAGTAGATGGTTTTAAACTATGTAGTATTATTAGAAAGAAATATAATTTTCCTATCATATTTGCTACTGCTAAAGTAGAAGATATTGATAAAATAAATGGTCTTTCAATAGGAGCAGATGACTATGTAACTAAACCGTTTGAACCATTAGAACTTATGGCTAGAGTAAAAGCTCAACTAAGAAGATATCAAAAATATAATAATGTTAAAGAAGAAAATGTAATAGATTTTAGAGGTATAGTAATAAATAATGATACTCATGAGTTTATTTTTAATAATGAGAAGATAGAACTTACTAAGACAGAATTTGCTATACTTTGGATTCTTTGTGAAAATAGAGGAAATGTAGTAAAAAGTGATACATTATTTTCTACAGTATGGAAAGAAAATTATTTTGAAAAAGATAATAATACAATAATGGTTCATATTAGACATATAAGGGAAAAGATGAAGGATACTTATAGTAAACCAAAGTATATAAAAACAATTTATGGAGTGGGGTATAAAATTGAAAAATAATAGAGAAGATTTATTTAAAAAGAGATTTTGGCGTTTAATAGGAAAAATGATTATTAGTTTTACTATTATAGTAATATTTTTTATGGTGTTAAAAAGAATAATTGAATTATCTGATTTTCAATGGTTATATAATAAAAATAATGTTACATATTATAGGGCTATATATACATTTGATTTACTATATTATAATGGTTATGTCTATGTTGCATTAGCAGTTATTGCTATAATAATATTTTTAATACTATTATATAAAGAAATTAAAAGTATGACATCATATATAAATGTAATATCTGATTCATCAGAAAGGTTATTTGATGGAAGTGAAGAGTATATAAGTTTATCTCCTGAAATGAAAGAGTTAGAAATTAAGTTAAATCATTTTAGAAGTGAGTCTATTAAAAATAAGAAATTAGCTGAAGAAAATGAAAAGAAAAAAGATGAGTTAATTGTTTATTTAGCACATGATATAAAGACACCTTTAACAGTAGTAATAGGTTATTTATCTCTTTTAGATGAAATAGAGGATATGCCTTTAAAACAAAGAAAGAAATATATTGAACTTGCTTTAAATAAATCATATCGTTTAGAAGAATTGATTAACGAATTATTTGATATAGCAAGGTTTAATTCAGAAAAGATTATTCTAGAGAAAGAAGAGTTAAATCTTAATATTATGTTAGAACAAGTAATTGAAGACTTTTATCCTATTTTAAAAGAAATAAATAAAAATATAAATTTAAATACTGGTGATAATATTAATATATATGCTGATTCTGATAAACTTAGTAGAGTATTTAATAATTTAATTAAGAATGCTATAAATTATAGTAAAGAAAATACTGATATAGATATTAATGTTAAAAAGAGGAATAAAGAAATTGAGGTAAAAATAATTAATCAAGGTAAGATGATACCTAAAGATAAATTAGATAAAATATTTGAGAACTTCTATAGACTAGATACTTCAAGGACTAGTAAGACTGGTGGTAGTGGTCTAGGGCTTGCTATTAGTAAACAGATAGTAGAACTTCATGGTGGTAATATAAAAGTGAATAGTGATAAGAATAAAACTATATTTACTATTATTTTACCAATAGAGGAAGAATAAACTTAAGAAAATATTAAGATTTATTTAAGAGATAATTAATAAATAAATAGTAAAAAATTAGTATAATTATTATACTAGTTTTTTTATTATTAAATAGAAGGTGAATATATGAAGTTTGTAGAACTATCAAGTGAAGAATTTAATAAAGTTAGTAATAATTTTCTTGGTAGTAATTTTTATCAAAGTTATGAATGGTCTAAATTAAAAGAATCAATAGGTTGGAAACATTATTATGTTGGAGTATTAAAAGATAATACTTTAGTAGCAGTCACTCTTATATTGGGAAAGAAAATATACTTTAATAAATATTTATATTATGCTCCAAGAGGGGTACTACTTGATTATAATGATACTGAGTTACTTAGTTTTTTTACTAAGGAAGTAAAGAAGTTTTTAATAAAGAGAAAGGGTATAGTTTTAAAGATTGATCCATTTGTAGAATATCAAAAACATGATAATAATGGTAATGTAGTTACAGATTTTTGTAATAAAGAGGTTATGAATAATTTAACTAAATTAGGATATAAACATCATGGTTTTACTACTGGATATACAGATGAGATACAGCTTAGATGGAGTTATTATTTAGATATTACTAAAAGCATGGATGATATCATGATGGGTATGGATCAAAGATGCCGAAGATGTATTAGAAAATATGATAAGTATCCTTTAGAACTTGTTATACTGGGTAATGATGATGATATTAGTGATTTTAAAGAAGTTATGCAAAGTACTGCGAATAGACAAAATCATTTTGATAGATCAGTAGAATATTATAAAAATCTAAATAGTCTTTTAGAAGATAAAAGTCTTCTTGCAATAATTTATTTAGATAGAAATAAATATCTAAAAGAATGTACTGATGATAAACTATATGATATAGTTAAAAATGATAAAAGAAAGAAAATACCTATAAGTGCAGGAGTATTTATTTTTGATAATGATAGATTAAATTATGTTTATGGTGGTACATATAAAGAATATATGCCTTTAATGGCTCAGTATAAAATGCAGATGGAAATGATTAAACTAGCTATGGAAAGAGGGCTACCAATATATGATTTTGGAGGTATCAGTGGTAACTTTACTCCAGGTAGTGAAAATTATGGTGTCTATGAATTTAAAAGAGGTTTTGGTGGTAATGTTTTAGAGTATATTGGAGAGTTTGATTTAATATTAGATAAGTTTGGTTATTATATATATGATATTGGTTATAAATTATATCGTAATACTAAAAAGGTAATAGCAAAAATATTAAAAAGATAAATACATAGGTTTAAAGCTTATGCATTTTTCTATATTAATGTTGCAAAATAACTTAAAATATTAAAAAAATAAGAAAAAAAGCAGCAATTATATTTTCAAATACACTTAAATATGCTATAATTTAAGTGTGAAAGGAAAATAAGTATGGAAAATGAAAAGAAGATTTTAAAGTTATTTGAAAATGGATATCTAACTACAAAAAGTATTGTTAATAATGGCATTCCAAGAATTTATCTTACTAAACTTGTTAAGAATGGTGTTATAGAAAGAGTAAGTCGTGGAATTTATGTTAAAAAAGATGTATTAGTGGATGAGTTTGTTATTTTACAAAGTAAGAGTAAGTATGCAATTTATTCTAATACTACGGCACTTTATCTATATGGCTTTTCTAATAGAATACCCATTAAGTATGATATTACAGTTAAAAATGGATATAAAGGCTCACTACAAAAAGAAGACAATGTTAATTTGTTCTATACAAAAAAAGAACTATTAGATTTAGGAGTTATTAATTATAAATTAGATTCAGGCAATGTAATTAGATTATATGATTTAGATAAGACGATTTGTGATATTATTAAAAATAAAAAGAAAATCGATGCTGAAATTTTTAATAAGGCAATTAGAGAATATTTTTATAGTAAAAAGAAGAATACATTAAAACTATATGAATATGCTAAGAAAATGAATATTTATAACAAAGTAAGAAATACTTTTGAGGTACTTCAATGATTAAAAATAAAGATAGTTTAAAAGTAAAAGTGTCCAATTTAGCATTAAGTACTAATATACCTAATAAGTATTTAATTCAAAGTTTTATGTTTGAGGCATTACTTAAAAGAATATCAGTATCTAAATATAAAGATAAATTTATAATTAAAGGTGGTTTATTATTATCGTCTATCTTTGGAGTAAATTTAAGAAGTACTATGGATTTAGATACTACTATTAAAGGGTTACCGTTAGATAGAACTACCATTACTAAAGTTATAAATGAAATTATAAGTATTGATTTAAAAGATAATATTAAACTTGAGATAGAAAATATTAAAGATATTAGAGAGGAAGAATTATATTCTGGTTTTAATATTAACTTAAAAGCAGAATTTGATGGTCTTAGAACTAATTTAATGATTGATATAACTACTGGTGATGTTATTACTTATAAAGAAGTACAGTTTGAATATAAAACTTTATTTGATAATGAAATAGTTAACATTATGACTTATAATTATGAAACAATAATTGCAGAAAAATTTGAAGCAATAATTAGTAGAAATATTGATAACACTAGAATGAAAGATTATTATGATTTATATATGTTTGTTAATTTAAAATGGAATGATATTGATAAAACTATTTTAAGAAAAGCAATATTTAATACATCTGAAAAACGAGAAACGTTAAATTATATAGAAAATGCAGATAAATACATAGAATTAATTAATGAAGATTCAAAACTAAAATCACTGTGGAAAAATTATCAAAATAATTATGCTTATGCAAAAGACATATCATTTGAGAATACAATAGCTGCAATTAAGGTAATTAATGGTGTTATTGTACCTGCTAAAGTTTAATTATATATTAATGTCAAAAAAATATATATGTTTGAAAATCAATTTAATCTAAACATAAATACATAGGCTCAAAACTTATGTGTTTTTTCTATATTGATGTTGCAAAATAACTTAAAATATTAAAAAAAATAAGAAAAAAAGCAACAAGGTACTTTAAAACACTGATATATGTGATATAATTAAACCATAAGGAGGTTTTGTTATGGATAATAAAACATTAAAACAAATAATAAGTCAAATAAAAAAATATGGTTTAGTAGATGTATTTAAAACAACAGATAATTTTGAGAATTGGATATCAAGCCTTAACACTAAACAAATAGACAATTTCCTTAATCTAAATATAGAACCTAAAGAGGTAGCAAACTTTAAGAGTATATTAATTAATAATGATCTATTAAACTGTCAAGACTATTCAAAAAAAGTTGAGGCAATATCAAAATTAAAAAATGGTGAAGGATGTTGGCATCTTTTTGATAAAATTTGTGACCCTGTTTTTTTAGAAAGAGAAAGTTTTTATAAAGATATAGAAATGATAAGTAAAGCAGAAACTGCTAGATATGGGTTATGCGTAATAGATAATATTATTTTTATGGTTAGTCCATATCATAATGAAGATTTAAAGCTAATATTAGAGGCAAAAGATTCATACACCGCAGATGCTCTAACAAAAGTAGCCAAAAATATATTTTCGGTACATAGTCCATATCACCAAGAGGATATGTTATTAATATCAAAGGCAGATAATGAACTCATTTCTTCCAAATGTTTAGAAATAGTCTTAGAGCATTTAGCTACAAATGAAGATTCATTAAAAGATAAATACCATTTAGAAAATATGCATATTTTAGCAGAACACACTAGTGCTAATGAAGAATTATTTTATATTATGACTGATAATAAATTTATCAAAGGTAAAAATTATCGTAAAGAAGTAGAAGCATTAAAGAATGCTAAAAGTAGAACATATGCTAAAGCATTATACTATTATATAGTAAATCCAATAGAAAAGTTTTTCCATGATTCTGATTATATTAGTAGTTTACCAAATGAATTATATGATTTATTAGGAAAGAGTCCTAGAATATTTGATTGCAACCTTATCGCAGGTAGTAATGATCCAGAATACCTAAATAATTTAACTAAAATAAGTAATATGGATGAAAAACTTGTAATGCACTATACTGCTCTTTTAATGAATCCACAATTTATAAAGAGTCAATATAAAGAATTTGATTTAAAAGTATTGGAAAATATTACTGATTTTGATATTTTTATGGATTTATATAGTTTAATTTATGATGGATTAGAAACAAAAGATAATCAACACCATCAAAGTGATGTAATACTATTAATTAAAACATTAGATTCTAAAATTCGTAAATGGCTTGTAAGAAGAATGACAAACAAAAATAATAACAATTACGATTATGATATAGAATATATTACTAAATTAAAATTAGATTCTATTAGTGATGAGATAAAAGAAGAAATGAAATACTATCTATTTGAGGAAAATGGAATAAATGATCCAAAACATAGAGAAAAATTAGAGAGTCTTTTAAATGGTGTTATGATAGAAAGACACGAATCGTTACTAGAATATTTAAATAAGTTAGAGGAAGAGTTGGATACTAAAAAAGATATTTCTCAATTAGGGGAACCTCTACCAGTTCCTTCGTTAGAAGAACCAATATCAAATAAAAAAACAAAATCTAGAGTTTTAAGTTTATTTAAAAAAATATAAATACATAGGTTTAAAACCTATGTGTTTTTTGTTATAAATTTATAAAAAAAGAACTAATTAAGTTCCAATTTTTATTAATCTAATTTTAGATAATTAATATATGATTTATTTGCATTATTTGGATTCTTTATCATCGCAAATGCTATTTTATATTCTTTATTATTTAATATAAAACTATAAGTTTTTGATATACTTTTATCACTGTAAGTTTTTGAATTAATTTCAATTATTTCCTTTACTTTACCATAATTATGTAAAATAATACTTTCAATGTCTTTTTCTATAAAAACGTTTAAATGCAATATATCATTTTTTTCTTCAATTGTTCTATTAAAATCAAAAATATTGGCTTTTAATTTTTTTTGCTGAAAAGTGAGAATATATTTATAAACATCATAATAAGCATTAGTGGTTTTTAATCCCTTTATTGTTCTAATATCGCTGTAAGCATTATAAACTTTTGTTTTTTGTCTAGTACTAATATCTATTATTGTTATAAAAATTCCCATCAATTCATTTTCATCATTTACATAACGTAAAATGAAATCATCATCATTCATATCGTTAATATCACTTTCTAACTTGTAACCTTCGATATTATCTGGTATTTGTAAATCTTGTACTTTAATGTAGTTGCAATCATTGCAATTAATAAAGTTTAATTTTTCACCATTGCTGTTATATTCGGCATCACTAAAAATAGAAATTCCTTCATAATAATCCATATAATATTTATTTTCTTGTAATAATAATATTTTAACAATACTATATATTAATATCAATAATACTGCTAATATTATTATTAATGTTATTTCAGTTTTTTCTCTTTTTAATAATTTATCTTTTTCTTTTTTCTTTTTCATTTTTTATCATACACCTTATGTTTTTATTATAGCAAAGTTATGTTGTTTTTGCAATAATATGATTTTGTATAATTAATAAATTTATATTCGTGTTATAATATTAGATGTGATGTAATTATGATATTAAATGTAAGTGGAAGAACTGATATAGTGGCTTTTTATACCAAGTGGTTTATGAATAGATATAAAGAAGGGTATGTTATGGTAAGAAATCCTTTTAATTATCACTTAGTAAATGAAATATATTTTGAAGATGTTGATTTAATAGTTTTTTGTACTAAGAATCCTCTTCCAATAATAGATAGAATAAAAGAGATAGATAAACCAATTCTTTTTCATGTAACCATAACTCCTTATAATAAAGATATAGAACCAAATGTTATAGATAAGAAAGATATAATTGAAGGAGTTAAGAGATTATCTAATATAATAGGAATAGATAATATATATATTAGATATGATCCAATATTCTTAAGTGATAAATATAATATAGAATATCATATAAAGGCTTTTAATAAGTTATGTACTATGTTAAATGGTTATGTAAAACATATTATAGTATCATTTATAGATGACTATAAGAATGTTAGAAAGAATAATAATATTTTAAAAATTAAATCTTTTACTAAAGAAGACTATAAGTTACTAGGAGAATCCTTCTCTAAAATAGCAAGAGAAAGCAATATGACAGTACAAACTTGTGCGGAAGAAGAAACACTAGAAGAATATGGTTTTATTAAAGAAGAATGTTTATCACATACTTTAGCCTATAAGTTAACTGGTAAATCTTATAAGAATTGGACCTCAAGAAAGAGTAAATATTGTAATTGTGTTAATATGGTAGATATAGGTGTATATAATAGTTGTAGACACTTTTGCAAGTATTGTTATGCTAATTATGATGAGAATAAAGTAATAGAAAATTATCATAATCATGATGTTAATTCTCCACTACTAATAGGTAATATAGAAGATAATGATATTATTAAAAGAAGATATAAATAATGTATTAAAATTATAATTTATATAGTATAGATAATTATGTTAGAGTTAAAAATAAGATATAGTATAAGAGAAGATATGTTAGAAAAAATAAAATAATCCGAATTTAAGCCGATTTTTGTATAAATAATATATTTATGTTCACTACAAGCCTAATTATATTAGTCTTGTTAGTGTTATTTAGAGCCAATATAATATATTGTCTCTAAATAAGTATCAGCCATACATATCATATATAAGCAAGAAATATATATTAAAATAATATAAAGTAGATGAAATATTCTACTTTTTTTGATATAATATTATATATAAAATTAGAGGGGGAAATACCATGGAAAAAATGAATATAAAATGGAATTACACTAATAAAATAGTAAATGATTTATTAAAAATAAATAGAGCAAGAGAAATTGTAGATTTATTAGAAATACCAGTATCAGTTGAAGAAGAAATAAAAAAAGAAACTATTGCTAAAAGGGTTCATTATTCTACTAAAATAGAAGGAAATAGTTTGGATTTAAATACTGTAAAAAAAATAATCGAAAATACTAATAATTCACATGAAAGAAATGTTTTAGAAGTAAGAAATTACTATAATGCTTTAATGTATTTAAATAAAGAAGCAGATACTAATAATAGTATAACTGAGGACTTAATATTCAAAGTACATAACTTAGTAATTGGAAAGAACTTAAATGCTAAAGCAACATATCGTGATGGTCAAAATATAGTGGAAGATTCATTAACTAAGCAAATAGTGTATATGCCACCAGAAGCAAAAGACATAAAAGTATTAATTAATCAAATGATAAAAGAGTTTGATAATAAAACATCGAAAGATATTCCTATCCCTATAAAAGCTGGTATCATAGAATATGAGTTTGTTACTATTCATCCTTTTTGGGATGGCAATGGTAGAACATCTAGATTACTTGCCAATTATATATTAAAAGCATATGGATATGACTTAAAAGGATTTTATGTAATGGAAGAGTTTTATGATAAGAACATAAATGATTATTATAATTCTCTACAAATGGGATTACATCATAATTTTTATTTTGGAAGAAAAGATGCTGATATAACAGAATGGTTAGAATATTTTATTTCTACTATGGCAAATACTTTTGAAGCAGTTGGAAATAGAGTAAAAGAAATATATTTGAATAGTAAAGAAGAGGTAAATATCTTAGATATACTAGATAAAAGAGAAAGATGGATAGCAAATTATATATTAAATAATGGTAAAATTAAGGCTAAAGATATAGCAAGTCATTTTAAGATAAGCCTGAATACAGCGAATAACTGGATTAAAGAGTGGCTCGAAAATGGTTTTCTAGTGAGAGAAAATGATAAGCAAATTAGAAATGTTGATTATATTTTAACTAAGAAATATCAAGAAAAAATAAAATAAGCCAAATTTAAGCCAAATTTAAGCCAAATTTAAGCCAAATTTTAAAAAAATATTTGATAAAAAAATTAAAGTAGATGAAATATTCTACTTTTTTTGATATAATAATTACAGAGGAATAAATATGAAAAAATTAAATTCAAATCATTTAAAAATAATAGCAATAATAGCTATGACAATAGATCATTTAGCAGATCTTTTATACCCTAATATGCAAAATAATATTATACCAATAATATTACATGTTATTGGTAGAGTAACTGCTCCTATAATGTTTTTCTTTATATGTGAAGGCTATTATTATACTAAGAATCTAAAAAAATATATAACAAGATTATTTATCTTTGCTATAATATCACACTTTGCTTATTGTTTTGCCTTTGGTATAAATTATATACCATTTGCTACGGGTAGTGTCTTTAATCAAACTAGTATTATGTGGTCACTAGCTTGGTCAGTAGTAGCATTATATATAGCTAATGGTAATAATAAATTAAAAGAATATCAGAAATGGATATTAGTAATACTAATAAATATAATAGCTTTTCCTGCTGACTTTAGTTCAATAGCGGTAATGAGTATACTATCTATGTATTCTGCTAGAGGTAATTTAAATAAACAAATGAAAGCAATGATGTTATGGTTATCATTATATGCTTTAATATCATTTATCTTTGTAAATAAAATATATGGAATAATATCTTTATTTGCAGTACTAGTATATCCTCTTTTAAAAGAATATAATGGAGAAAGAGGAAAAATAAAATGGTTAAAATGGTTCTTCTATCTATATTATCCATTACATTTAGTATTAATAGGAATATTAAGAATAATATTATATGGTAATATACCAATATTATTTAGTTAAATATAAAAAATATTAAGAGGTGAAAAATATATATGAATAAAATAAAAATAAAAGGAATATATAAACATTTTAAAGGAGACCTATATCTAGTTGAAGACATAGCAATAAATAGTGAAACAGAAGAGGAATATGTTATATATAGAGCTTTATACGGAGATAATAAACTATATATAAGACCATATAATATGTTTATATCAGAAGTAGATCATCATAAATATCCGGAAATAAAACAAAAATATAGATTCGAATTACAAAATATAAAAAGTGTAAAAAAATAAATATAAATAATAGCTGGCATTACATAACTTTTGGATAGTGATACTTTATTCGTATAACAAAAAGAGGATTAGATCAATTTCTAATCCTCTATTAAAATAATTAATATTACAAATTATAATTCCTTTACAAGAGGATTAAAACTTTCAATAGCGGCAACCAACTTAGGATGTCTAATAACAAAATGTATTGTTGGATTAGAATTCTTTGAAATAATAACATGATTATTTTTTAAAATAGTTATCGTTATATTTTTGAAAGTTTTATCTTCTTCAGTTAAGACATTATAGTTTTTATTATTCTTAGCATATTCATTTGTTAATTTTAAATGTTCTATATATTCTTTATAAGTATAGTTAATTGTTTTATCTATGAATAAATTATTTAATGAAAGGGAAGGCGTATCATTTATAAACTCATCTTCTTTAATAACATAAATATAATCAAATACTTTGTTCTTTTTAAGAATACTATTGATATATTTAAATTCGTTATTTTTATATTTGATTATTTTATCAATTTCTTCTTTTGTAAGTTTGTTTCTTTTTAAGATTTTAATTAATAATTCATCATTAATTGTAAATAAAGGTAATGAAGAAATATATCTTGTTCTATCACATTCTATATTTTCATCTTTCTTTAAAAATAAATGGTATTCCTTTATATTGCTTTCCCTATAAATTTCCATAAGTGGTTTAGCTTTTTTTAGAAGTAAATCACTTTTTTCTTTATAGTATTCAATTTCATTTTTATTAGTAGTTAAATAATATATACCCTTATTATGAAAACCATTTATACATTCTCCAGATAAAGCTGCTGCTGCTGATACATAGTTTAAATGATTATATATATTATTTTTAAGATTACTTAAATAATAAGGAGATATTTGACCAGTCATATAAATAGGAATCCAACTTTCTAGACCAAGCATCATTTCGTTAAAAGGCCTATCTAAGTTATGAATAATATTTAGATGATGCCCTTTTTTTAAACACATAGCAATAGCAAACATCCATTTTTTACTAAAATCTATATCTTTAGCCATATCTTCCATAGGCATATCACTACACATAAATATATCTTCTTTAGATTTAGATAAAACAGTCCCTTTAAAAAAGTTTAGTTCGCCTTGTTTCATTTCTTCAATACCATAATAATGTTTTGTTTTTGCTTTATAAAAAGGGATACTAGGAACTTTTAATTCATCAAATTTTATTACTTTTATATAATCATCTAGATTAAATGAATCAAGATGATGTAAAAAATCAGATACTTTACTTTTAACAGGAACTATTTCACTAGTTAACCAATTAAATAAAGTACTATAGATTTTTTCATTTGATAAATCACTTTTTTTACATCCAATAATCATCATTAAATTATTTATATCATCTGGATTTTTATATCTATTTAAAATATAAGAACATATTTTATTTGAAAATTCTACTGGATTAGATGGCTTAGCTTTACCATATCTAATTCTTGAAATATGCGAGGCATCAAATACAATATACTTAGACATTTCATGAGTATTTATGTTTAGTGATGTTATTAAAGTGTTTAAATTATTACTAAAAGTAGTATAGTCAAAGTCATCACTTGGTAATGCAATATTAAAATCACTTACTATTTTATCAAGAGTATATTTATTTTTACCACTATCTTTAGCAATATTAAAAAGTGCTTTAGTTAATTTGTTTAATTGTTCACTATTTTTTACTGGAGTTCTTTCACCATTTCTATATCTACTTATAACTGATTCAGATAGTCCAGATTCATTCGATAATTTTTTTGATGAACAATTTAATTCTTTCAAATATTTATTTAAAACTTCTTTAAACTTCATAATCCACCATTCCTTAAACACTATTATACTATACTTTTAAAATAATAAAAATAACTTTCCACTAAAAGCAATGATTTTTAAGACAAGTCTATTGTCCTAATAAAGATTTTAATTTATAATATAAAATAGAGAGGAGAAACGATATGATTAAGATTGGAAAATTAAATATTTCAAAAAGAAATCTTATTATAATAGGTGTAGTTATTTTAATAGTAATAGGAGGTATTCTTTTATTAACTAGAGATAATGGTAAAGGACTATTTTATAATCCAGACAAAAACATTAAAATAGTAAAATCAGAGGCTAGTAAAATAGAACTTGAAGATTATAAAACAAATGAGTTTTCTATTAAGATACCAAAAGGATGGAAAGTAGATACATTAGGAGATTATATTCATTATACAATTAAAGTATATAATCCAGATAAACCACTTTATCAATTTTTCTTAAATATGAAAACAGAAGGTTATAATAAATCAGAAGATGCCAAAAGATGGCAACAAAAATATTATCCAAATGATATGTTTGCCAAAACCAGTGTAATAGCCACTAAAGATACAGAAGGATTTTATAAAATATTTAATGATTTAGGTACTTTAAATAATACGGCTGCATTTACCTTTCCAACTTTAACAGATTTTACTGTAAGTGAGAATTTAGGTAAAGGCAGTTTAGGTGGAGATGTATTAAGAGCAACATTTAAGGATGCAAATGGCGAAGAAGGTGAAGGAATATTTACTGCTTATGTATATGATGTAGGTACTTATTATGTTTATGAAAATATAATTTCAGGTAAACAAATAGATATACAATACTTAAATGTATATGATACGATTTTTATTACTACCCCAAAAGATGAATTTATTGATTGGGAAAATACATTAAATACAATTTGTTCTTCACTTAGTTTTACAGATACATTTATAAATGGATTTAATCAACAACAAGACGCAGTCATGAAAAACTTCCAACAAATTAGAGCAATAGGTAATGAGATAAGCGATGGAATAATGGATTCATGGAATAAAAGAAATACATCTTTTGATATTATGAGTCAAAAACAAAGTGATGCCACACTTGGTTATGAAAGAGTTTATGATACTGAAACAAATGAAATATATAAGGCATATAATGGATTTAATGATGAATATGATGGAGAAAGATATAAACCAGTAACTGACGATATGTACTTACAAAAGACAAGTGGATATATAGAAAAGTAGGTGTGATATGAAGAATAAAAAAATAATTTATGCTATTATAGGAATTGTTATATTAATATCTATGGTGGTTATTATTGCTATAATAAGTAATAAACCAATGCCAATAGATCATACACCTAAAGAGTCAACATCTATCATCGAAGAATTAAAAAAGAAGTACTCAGATAAAAAGTATTTAAAATTAACTGGTGGAGAAATGTTAAACGAAGATACATGTTTTAGTAAATACTCCTTCATAAATAATAATTCCATATATATTTTCAATCCGGAAAAATTAGATAGTGGAGAATTTACTTATAAAAAAGTATATGATGTAGATAAAAATATCAAAGTTATGAATATTACCCCTGATGCTGGACCAGATATAAAGTTTTATGATTATAATGATACTATATATACATTACATGATAATAATACAGATAATAAAATAAATGATAGTTATGATATGTATTTAAAAGCTAATTATAGTTTAAGTGATTATCTAAAATGGGAATATTCAACAGAATTTCTTGGTAAAAAAATAGATTATGATTTTATGTCTAATTATGTTTATGTAAAAGATAATATATTATATAGTAAGAATTATGGTAATGAGAAGTATCCTACTACTGAAAAAGTAAGTGGTAATTATGAAGGTGAAAAAGTAATTAGAATATATAATGAAAGAATAGTAAAAACAGATAAAGCCTTTTATGAATTAATGAGTTATTTTGATCCTGATCTAAATAAAACAGTTACTACTACAGTAAAAATTAATATGTTAACTAAATATTATGATGAAGTATTAACTTTTACATATAAATATGTAGTATTAAAAGATTTAACTCTTATACCTATAAATGATATTATGGAAAATAGAGTAAGAGAATATCAAGATGATTATTTCTTAAGTGGATTTAACTATATGAGTGAAGTTAGGTATGAAGAATGATGAGAGAAGAAGATGTATAGAGTAAAATAATTGAGTTAGATACATTCTAGCTCTTTTTAATTTATCTAATTAGTGATATAATTATATATAGAAGTTATTAGATAGGAGGAAAACTATGAAAAAAATCTATATCGTAACAGGAGCAAATGGCTTTTTAGGAAATAATATTATAAGAAAGTTAGAACAAGATGATAATAATGAAATAAGAGCTTTCGTTTTAAATGGCGAATCAATAAAATCATTAGAAAAATTAAAGTGTAAAATATATTATGGAGATGTTACAAAGAAAGAAACCTTATTACCTCTTTTTGAAAACATAGAGGGAAAAGAAGTATTTGTAATTCACTGTGCAGCAGTTGTATACATAAAGACTAAATATAATCCACTTGTTTATAATGTAAATGTTAATGGTACTAAAAATGTAGTAGATAAAGTAATAGAAACAAAAGCTAAACTTATTTATATTAGTAGTGTACATGCCATTCCAGAGAAAGAAAATAATGATTTAATAGAAGAAATAACTGATTTTAATCCTGATGAAGTTCATGGATTATATGCCAAAACAAAAGCCGAAGCAGCAAAATATGTTATGAATGCAGTTAAAAATAAAAACTTAAATGCTTGTATTATTCATCCATCAGGAATTATAGGACCATATGATTATGGTAATAGCCATTTAACTGAATTAGTAAGAGAAGTATCAAATGGAAAACTATTTGCTACAGTAAAAGGAGGATATGATTTTGTTGATGTTAGAGATGTAGCGGCCGCTATTATTACAGCATCTAAAAAAGATAACAAAGGAGAATGCTATATCTTATCAAATAAATATATAACAATCAAAGAACTATCAGATTTAATATGTGATGTACAAGGTATAAAAAAAATAAAAATAGTATTACCAATTTGTTTAGCAAAAATAATAGCCCCTTTTTTTGAAGCATATTATAATTTAAAAAAACAAACACCTCTCTTTACAAAGTATTCATTATACACATTATCATCTAATTCTAATTTTAGTAATAAAAAAGCTAAAGAAAAGCTAGGATATAAAAATAGAGATATGAAAGATACTATAAAAGATACTATAAATTGGCTTAATAAAGGAGAAGAAGAATGAAAAAGAAAATAACAATTATTACTACATTGATAATAGTAATATTAATAATTATAGTTTTATATGTACTATATCATTTAAATTATATAGAGCATAAGAAATATACAAATAAAGATTTCAATATAATGACTTATAAGAGTAATATAGATAAAGATAATGATGGTATAGATGATCAAACAGATATATTAAATAATGCAAGAGATTATATAAAAACAAAACCTAAATATAAGAGTAAATATTATACTACAGGCTATCCTGATGATGAATACGGAGTTTGCACTGATGTAGTAGCTTTTGCCCTAAAAGATGCAGGCTATGATTTAATGGAATTAGTAAATGAAGATATTAAAGCCAATAAAGATTTATATGATATAGATACAATTGATAAAGAGATAGATTTTAGAAGAGTTCAAAATTTAAAAATATATTTAGATAATAATGCTATAAGTCTTACTACTGATATAAATAAAATAGATAAGTGGCAAGGTGGAGATATTGTTGTATTTAAAAAACATATTGGAATAGTATCAGATAACAGAAATAAAAAAGGAATAACTTTTATTATTCATCATGCTAATCCTTATCAAAGATATTATGAAGAAGATATTTTAGAATATCGTGATGATATAGTTGGACATTATAGAATTAGTTAGATAAATAGTAATTTGTTGAAATGATTGGAGGAATGGGTATGAAAAATAAAAATGTATTATTCGCAGTATTAGGTATAATTGTATTAGTAGTGTTAGTGATAGGAGTTTTTTATCATTTTAGAGATAGAAGAACTTATACACTAAATTTACCTCAACTTGAAAAATTAGAAAGTATTTCATTAAATCAAAATGAAAAAGATATTAGTATTAATGACAGAGAAGAAATGAAAGATATACTATATGTTTTAAATGGTACAAAAAGAGTTACTAAAAACGAAAGCATACAAGATGCACCTATAAATATTGATGATGAAATAAAAGTTGATTTTCACTTTATAGAAGCTGGAGTATCTACAATATTCGTATATAAGAAAAACAATAGTTATTATATTGAACAACCATATAATGGTATATATCAAATAAGTGGAGATGAATACAATTCGATAGAGAAACTTGTTAGATAAATTACAATTTAGTAATTAGTTAGAAAAATAGTAATTTGTTGAATAGCAAAGATTCTTTGCTCTAAAAATATTTAAATGTAAAGATTATTTGATAGACTCTTTAAAACTTTAATAATACAATTTTTGTGAAAGGAGGATAAATATGGATTTGGGTAATAAAATATGTAAAATCAGAAAAGACAATAATTTAACTCAAGAAGAATTTGCAGAAAGATATAATGTTACAAGACAGACAGTTTCAAGTTGGGAAAATTGCAAGAGTTACCCAGACCTAGATACACTTGTAAGAATAAGTGATGATTTTTCAATTTCATTAGATGTATTATTAAAGGAGGATAAAAAAGTGATTAAGGATATTGATAAAAATGTTAAAAATAACAAAAGAAATAAAAAAGTAATCATTGTTTTAAGTTTTATTATTATTGCTCTTATAATTATTTTTGGAATTATTTATAAATTAAGTTTATTTGGTTTCAATAATAAAAAAAGTGATGCTAAAGGAAGTTTATATATAACTTGTTCGTTAAAAGATAATAAATATTTTTATAATGTAAGTTATGGAGATGATTATAGAATATTATCTATTGGCGGAGATGAATATATAATTAATAATGTTGATATAGAAAGAGCAACAAATGCGAAAGAAGTCATTAATACAGTAACTGATTATTTTGAATCACATAATGGTAGTTGTGAGTAATTGCTAAATTACAATTTAGTAATTAGTTAGAAAAATAGTAATTTTTATGGGAGGTTAATTATATGGAAAAGAATAAAAAAGAAAGTACAAATAATTTAATATCAAGAATAAAAGCAAGAGCTAATGCAGACAAAAATGCTGAAGTAAAGAAAAGTCCAGATAGTTTAATATTAAGAATAAAAAGAAGAGTAAATGCTGATAAAAATAAAGATAGAGAAAGATAAATTACAATTTGTCTAGGAGGTAACAATGAGCAAGTACGAACCATTATGGAAGTATTTAAAAGAAAATAATAAAGAAAATTATAAATTATCTTATGAAGAAATCAAAAACATTATAGGATTTGAAATAGACCATTCATTTTTAACTTACAAGAAAGAAGCAAAAGAATTTGGATATGAAGATGGTAAAGTATCTATGAAAGAAAAGACAGTAATTTTCAATAAGATATAACGAAAAATTACAATTTATTAGAAAAAAGGAAAATATGTTAAAGTGGATTAAAGATTTCAAAAATAAAGAAATGTGGTATTTAAAATGAACCAACTAAAATAGGAACATTCTTAATTGTTTTAAGAAATTTATTATATTTAGCATTTACATTTTTTTCAGGAAATGATACAAGTAATTTTGGAAAATTTAGTAGTGGTTTATTAGTAGGGTTATCAATTGGATGTAATTTTATTGGTATAATTTTACTAGTAGCTTATATGTCTAAAAATAATAAAGATAAAAAAAATAAGAATTAGTAGAGGAGTGAATATTATGGGAGGACTTAGTGTTATAATTCTTATGAATATATTATTATTTTTATATATATTCTTTATTACTATTTTTGTAGCTATTATATTATATATAGTAATAAGTTATACCTTTGAAGGTATTTCAATTATGTGTTTGAGTAAAAATATGGGATATAAAAATACTTTTACTGCTTGGATACCTTTTTATAATAAATATTTATTAGGTTCAATAGCGGGTAATAAAATAATGGGTATTATATCGGGAATTTTATCATTTGTATCAATTTGTTTAGGTATTTATTTTTATATTCATAAAGAATTAGAAATAGTTTTATTTATTATATTAATAATTAGTTTAATAATTACTTTTATATTAGATACAATAATATCACATAAAATATATATTAGTCATACAAATAAATATAGAGATATATTAACTATATTTAATATCTTATCTTTTGGTTTATTAAGACCGATATTTCTTTTTATGGTTAGAAATAAATCTAGGTATTAATAATTAGTTAGAAAAATAAATAATTTAATAGAGATTAGTTTGAAATATAACTAATCTTTTTATTATATAAATATATCGAAACTTTAAATATTAAAACTATTGAATAAAATAGAGAAAGGAGAAAAATAATGAATAATAATTGTAATGATAGTTATGATAAAATAAAATGTAGAAAAGTTTAGTGAGCAATCTAAAAAACAATTACAAGAATCTTAATACTCTCTAGTAACTTTGTTATTATTATGATATACTAGTGATATATAAAGGAGAAGTAAAATGATAACGATAGAAGATTTTAAAAAAGTAGATATGCGGGTAGGTACTATAATAGAATCAGCAGTTAATGAAAAAGCAAGAAAACCTGCTTATAAATTAACAATAGACTTGGGAGAACTAGGTATAAAGAAAACTTCTGCTCAAATAACTAATGTCTATAAACCAGAAGATTTAATAAATATGCAAGTAATAGTGGTTACTAATTTTAGTCCAATGAAAATAGGAGATGTTACTAGTGAAGTGCTTGTACTAGGGGTAGATACTAAAGATGGAGTAGTTTTATTAAATTTAGAAAGACAAGTAGAAAATGGTAAAAGAGTATACTAAGTTTTATTACATATTATAAATAAACTATAAATTAATTAATAAAGGAAAATAAATTATGAAAAGAGAAGAAGTAGAAAAAATAAGTATGGAAAGATTATATATGCTAGGAGGAGCATTATTAAGATATTTTAATGGTATGGAAATAACAGATGAAGAAGCATATATAATTTCTAATTGTCAAGATAATGAAATAGTACCCGCAATTAAGATGGTACAATTACATAATAGCAAAAATAAAAATAACCATTTTGCAGAATCTACTACTAAAATAAAGTTTGCAGGTTATACAGATAAATTAAAAAAGAGTAAATAAGGACTAGATAATAGTTCTTATTTTAATCCTTAAAAAATTATAAATTACCATAAATTAATTGATGTTAATAAAAAAATAGATAAGTATGTTATAATAATTAATGATATGATTATATTTTGAAGAGAATGAAAATAATATAAAAAAAAATAAACTATCAAAGGAGAAGAGATATGAATAGATGTAAATGGTGTAATTTAAATAATCCTAAATATATAGATTATCATGATAATGAATGGGGTGTATTAAATCTAGATGATACTTATCTATTAGAAATGTTAATCTTAGAGATGTTTCAAGCAGGATTATCTTGGGAATGTGTTTTAAATAAGAGGGAGGCCTTCAGGACTGCCTATGATGATTTTGATATAGATAAAATATGTAATTATACTGAAGATAAAATAAAAGAATTAGAGGAAAATAAAGATATTATAAGAAATAAACTAAAGATAAAGGCTAGTATTAATAATACTAAGATATTTAAAGATATCAAAGAAGAATATGGAAGTTTTAAGAATTATCTTTTAACTTTTACAAATAATAAAATATACTATGAAATAAATATGGTAAGTTCTGAATTATCTGACAATTTATCTAAAAATTTACGAAAAAGAGGCATGACATTTGTAGGTACTACGATTATATATTCTTATCTTCAAGCTATAGGTATAATATATTCTCATGATAGGGATTGTTATTTATATAAGGAGGAATCTAATGAAAATAGTTAGTCCTAAAATAAAAAACTGTGTAGAATATAGTATTATAGATAGTATAAAAGATAATGATTTTAGTAATAAATTATATAAGACTAATATAAAAGAAAATATTATAATTAGTGATATAACTTTTGATAGTTGTATTTTTAATAATATTAATTTTAGTAATATAAAATTAGATAATGTTGATTTAATAGATGTAATATTTAAAGATTGTGATATATCTAATCAAGTATTTGATAATAAATTACTTAGTAGAGTAGTATTTGATAATTGTAAATTACTTGGTACTTCTTTTGTTAATAGTAGTTTAAAAGATGTTACTTTCAGTAGTAGTAACTTTAAATATACTAATTTTTTTACTAGTAGTTTAAATAATATTGAGATAATAGATAGTGATTTTAGTAATAGTATATTTACTGAATCTAAGATTAAGAATATAAGTTTATATAATAGTACTTTTAATGAAGCGGAATTTATTAGAACCAATTTAAAAGATGTTGATTTTTCTACTTGTAATATAGAAAGAATAGTATTTGATATTGATTCATTAAAAGGTATAAAAATAAATGTTCTTCAAGCTAGTGATATAATATCGTTATTTGGAGTACAAATAAAATAAAGAGGAAGGAAGTGATAATAATGAATTTTAAAGATAAAGTAGTAATAGTAACAGGGGGTACTAGAGGAATTGGATTAGAGGTGGCTAAATCTTTTTATGAGAAAGAAGCTAATGTTATAATATTTGGCTCTAAGAAAGAATCAGTAGATAAAACAGTAGAAGAATTATCTAAAGATAATATTTTAGTAGAGGGTTATTATCCTAATTTAAATAACTATCAAGAAGTGGTAGAAACTATAGATAAAATATATAATAAATATAAGAGAATAGATGTATTAATTAATAATGCTGGTATTTCTGCAAATAAGAAAATAGAAGATACTACTAGTGAAGAATTTATGCATATTATGGATATAAATATTAATGCTATGTATAATACTTCTAAGGCAGTAACTATATATATGAAAAAACAAGGATATGGTGTAATATTAAATACTTCTTCAATGGTAAGTAAATATGGACAACCATCAGGAGTAGGTTATCCTACTAGTAAGTTTGCGGTAAATGGTTTTACTTTGTCACTTGCTAGAGAACTGGCTTCTTATAATATTAGAGTAAATGCTGTGGCTCCTGGTATAACTAATACTGATATGGTTAAAAGGTTACCTCAAGAAATGATTGAACCATTAATAAAATCAATACCACTAGGTCGTATTGGGGAACCTAAAGATATTGCTAATGCTTATCTTTTCTTAGCAAGTGATATGGCTAGTTATATAACTGGGGTTATTTTATCAGTGGATGGGTTAGCTAGAAGTTAAAATTATATATGAATATTGAGGCTATGCCTCTTTTTTTCTTTCCTTTTTTTATTTTAAGGTGCTTTGGAGTATGAGAAAGACTATTGCCTTCTTAAAGAATTTTGGTATTGACTATATATATAATAGATAGTATAATTAGTATGAAAAGTATAACTAGTATAACTTTAGAAAGGAAATAATATAATGAAGAAAAATAAATATATGGGTATAAGTAAAGTAGGAGAGAAGGGACAAATAGTAATACCTAAAGAAGTAAGGGATATCTTTGATATAAATCCGGGAGATTCTTTAATAGTATTAGCAGATTCTAAAAAAGGAATAGCTTTAGTAAAGTCAGATGTAATTGAGGCTGCTACTAATAATATATTAGGAGGATCTAATGATAAAGATAAATAATTTAACTAAGAAATATAAAGATAAATTAGCAGTAGATAATTTAAATTTAGAAATAAAGACAGGAGAATTATTTTCTTTACTTGGAACTAATGGAGCAGGTAAGACTACTACTATTAAGATGTTATCTACATTAATATTACCTACTAGTGGAGAGGTAGAGATAAATAATTTAGATTTAGTAAAAGATAGTAGTAAAATAAAAGAAATAATAAATATATCTCCTCAAGAGACTGCAGTGGCATCTAATTTAACAGTATTAGAAAATTTATATTTTATGGCAGGTATATATCAAATACCTAATAAAGAAGATAAAATAAAAGAGTTAATAAAGTTATTTAAATTAGAAGAAGTATTAAAACAAAAGGCTAAGACATTATCTGGTGGTTATCAAAGAAAATTATCTATTGCGATATCTTTAATAAATAATCCTAAAATATTGTTTTTAGATGAACCAACTCTAGGTTTAGATGTAATATCAAGACATGACTTATGGAAAGTAATAGAAGCATTAAAAGGAAAAACTACTATTATACTTACTACTCATTATATGGAAGAAGCTGAAGTATTATCTGATAGAATAGGTATAATGAATAAAGGTAAGTTAATAGAACTGGGTACTTCTAAAGAATTAATAAAAAAAGCTAAAACTAAAAACTTTGAAGATGCTTTTATAAAAATAATAGAGGAGGATAATAATGAGAATACTAACATTTGCTAATAGGAATTTTAAAGAAATAATAAGAGATCCGCTTAGTATTATCTTTTCTATTATTTTACCATTATTTCTATTATATATATTTAAACAGTTTAAAATACCAAACGAAGTATATAATATAGAGAATTTTACTCCTGGTATTATTATATTTAGTTTATCTTTTATAACAATGTTTACTTCTTTATTAGTGGCTAAAGATCGAAGTACATCTCTTACTACTAGACTTGGGGTATCTCCAATGAAAAGTATAGATTATATCTTAGGATATAGTATATCAGTATTACCAATAGTATTAATACAAAATATATTATTCTTTATGACTGCTATGTTATTGGGATTAAACTTTAGTATAAATATTATTTATACAATATTAGTATCAATACCTATATCTTTATTATTTATATCTCTTGGTATATTAATAGGAACAATAACTACTGAAAAATCTTCTTCAGGAGTATCTAGTATAGTAGTTCAGTTAGTAGCTTTTACTAGTGGTATGTATTTTAGTACTGATATGGTTGGTAATACTTTTAGTACTATATGTAAAATATTACCATTTCAAAGTACTTTAAATATAACTAAAAGTGTATTAAATAATAGTTATAACAATATATTAACTAGCACTTTAATAGTAGTTATATATACAGTAATAATTATAGTATTAGAAATATTCTTATTCAAAAAGAAAATGATAAGTGATAGTAGATAATATACATTTATATGTATATACAAATTAGAATAATAGTTAATTATATTTAGTAAGTTAATGAAGTCATACCAATAATATGGCTTACTTTAGTTATACTATACTTAATAGATAGTCGTAACCATAGAGAAGAAATTATTTAAGTTAGAAAGTATTTCATTATCGAATATGATATCTTATAGTTACTCATTCCTAGACTATAGTCTAGGAATGACATGAAAATACCTTGGATTTTCATGAAAGGTAATGAAAAAGATATTGATATTAAGTATTTTGATATGGTATAATATATAAACAGAGAAGGTAGTAAATATGAAGAGAAATGATGTAGATAGAAGTAAATTATCTCCAATGATGAAACATTATGTTGAATTAAAAGATAAATATGAAGATGTAATAATATTATATAGATTAGGAGATTTTTATGAAATGTTTTTTGAAGATGCTGAAGTAGTAGCTCATGCTTTAGAACTTACTCTTACTGGCAAGAGTGCTGGATTAGAAGAGAAAGTTCCTATGTGTGGAATACCACATCATGCTGCTGAAATATATATTGATAAACTAATTAAAAAAGGCTTTAAAGTAGCTATATGTGAACAGTTAGAAGATCCTAAGAATGCTAAGGGAATAGTTAAAAGAGATATAATTGAAGTAATATCTTCTGGTACTATTATTAATGCTAATTCATTAAATGAAAAAGAAAATAATTATATAGGTAGTTTATATAGTTTTGGATATGGATATGCTTTTACATATTCAGATATTACTACTGGTGATATATATTCTTCTTTATATAATAGTAATTCAGATATTATATATAAATTATTATCTTTAGAGATAAAAGAATTGATTGTAGATAGTAATGTAGATAAAGAATTAATATCTAGTATAAGGAGTCAAAAGATACCAGTAACTATAGAGGATTCTTTTCTTACTGATAATTATAATGATATATATAGTAATATAGATGATGATAGAATAATAAAATCTATACAGTTATTATTATATTATTTAAGTGTTGTACAAAAAAGAAATCTATCTCATTTTCAAAAGGTAATAATTAAAAAAGATGAATCATCATTAATGATGGATATTCATACTAAGAGAAATTTAGAATTAACTGAATGTTTAAGAACTAAGGAAAGAACATATTCTTTATTATGGCTTTTAGATAATACTAAGACGGCCATGGGAAGTAGAAAGTTAAAATATTTTATTGAGAATCCATTGGTAGATATGTCTAGAATAAATGAAAGATATAATATTGTTACTAAGTTGCTTGAAGAATTTATATTAGCAGAAGAACTTAGAAATGATTTATATGAAGTATATGACTTAGAAAGATTATGTGGTAGAATATCATTTGGTTCTGCTAATGCTAAAGATTTATTACAATTAAAGAGTTCCTTAAAAGTACTTCCTAGTATTAAAGATAAATTAGAGAAAATTAATTTTTATGATGAAGTACATCCTTTAAATGATTTATATGATCTTTTAGAGAAAGCTATTAATGAAGATGCTCCGAATGGTTTAAAAGATGGCTTCTTAATAAAAGAGGGATATTCTAGTGAGTTAGATGAATTAAAGAGTCTAAGTAAGGGTGGTAAAGACTTTATTAGTAATTTTGAAAAAGAAGAGAGAGAAAGAACTGGTATTAAGGGATTAAAAGTAGGATTTAATAAAGTATTTGGCTATTATATAGAGGTTAGTAATTCATATTTATCTATGATTACTGACGATATGGGTTATACTAGAAAACAAACACTTGCTAATTGTGAAAGATTTATTAATCCTATACTAAAAGAAAAAGAAGATATTATTTTGTCTTCTGAAGATAAGATTATTAATTTAGAATATAATTTATTCGTAGAAATAAGAGATAAATGTAAAGAATATATTAAAATATTACAAAAGAATGCTAAAGTTATCAGTGAAATAGATGTCTTACAATCATTTGCTTTTGTTAGTGAAAAGTATGGTTATGTTAGACCTATATTAAATAGTACTAATGAAATTAAAGTAATATCTTCTAGGCATCCAGTCGTAGAGAAAGTATTAAAAGATGCTGAATATGTACCTAATGATATTATTATGGATAATAATACGGATATTTTACTTATTACTGGTCCTAATATGGCTGGTAAATCTACTTATATGAGACAACTTGGTATTATTGCTATTATGGCTCAAATAGGATGTTTTGTTCCTGCTGAAGAGGCTCATTTGCCAGTATTTGATAAGATATTTACAAGAATAGGAGCAAGTGATGACTTAGTAAGTGGTGAATCTACATTTATGGTAGAAATGATGGAGGCTTCTCGGGCTATTAAGAATGCTACGAAAAATAGTTTAATTCTTTTTGATGAATTAGGTAGAGGGACCGCTACTTACGATGGTATGAGTTTAGCTGAAGCTATTCTAGAATATATAGCTAATAATATTAAATGTAAAACATTATTTTCTACTCATTATCATGAACTTACGAGTATGGAAAATACACTTCCTAATTTAAAAAATAAACATGTATCTGCTATTGAAGAGAATGGCAATATTACTTTCTTACATAAAGTAAAAGATGGATCAGTAGATAAAAGTTATGGTATTAATGTAGCAACACTTGCGGGTCTTCCTAAAGAAGTAATTGATAGAGCTAATGTTATATTAAATGAATATGAATCTAAAGATAATAATAGTAAAAAAGATTCTTCTATGCAAATGATGTTACCTCTTAATTTTGAAGAAAAGAAGAGTATTGTTGAAGAAGAACTGAAAAAAATAGATGTTCTAAATATAACACCTATTGAAGCTATTAATATATTAAATTCTTTAAAAGAAAAAATAAAATAGAGTTACTATAATAAGTAATTCTATTTTTTAAACAGTTCACTATGACTTCCAGTTTCTACTAAAAGTAATATAAGTTTATCACTAGTATATTTATAAACAAGCAACCAATCTGGTTCAATATGACATTCACGACATTCATTAAAATTTTTGTTATCTATTAAACTATGGTCTTTATATTTTTCTTCTAAAGAGTTACCATTAGATAAAGTTTCAACAATATATCTTAATTTTTTTAAATCTTTATTTTGCTTAACAACTTTTTTATATTGTTTTTTGAATTTCTTTGTGTAGTGAATCTCATACTTGGTTTTATTCATTTATTCAAATCCTCAAATAATTCGTCTATATTGTGATAACCTTTACTTTTAATTTCCCCGTTTTCAATTTTCTTTGCTTCTTTTAAAGCTCTTTTAAGTTCTCTAGTAGGTTTAGGATTTTTTAGTTCAAATGGAATACCGCCTTCATTAATAGATTTTCTTAGAAACAAATTAATCGCAGTACTCATGTTTAATCCTAAACTATTAAATAATTCTGTTGCTTCTTTTTTTACATTAGAATCAACATTAATATTAATAGCACTAGTATTATTAGACATTTATACCATCTCCTCTCTATAACAATTATAGCAGTTAATGTAGTAAATGTCAATATAATCACTACATACCATCTACATTGATATTATATGTAAAAATAAAAAAATAATTAATAAATATGTTCAAAAAGTATTGATATAAAGATAAAAATACTTTATACTATGTGTAGGTGATGAGAATGAAAAGATTAAATAAAAAGGGATTTACTTTAGTAGAGTTATTAGTTGTTATTGTTATACTAGGAGTTATTATGTCTATTGCTATACCTAGTATTACTTCTTCAATTGAAAGAAGCAAAGATAAACAAAAGACTCAAATTATTAATTTGATTGTAAGTGCTGGAGAATTATATGTGGATAAGCATAAAAATACAGTAACACCACCAATTACTTTAAATCAATTAATTGAAGATGGATTAATTACTAAGGAAGAGATGAAAGATCCATTTAATGAAAAAAGGACATTATGTGGATATCTTGGTTATGATGGCAAAAAGGTTAGTTGGAATGATACTAGTGGTTCTAATCAATATTGTTTAAGTATAGAATAAAGAAATGAGTGATGTAAATGAAAATAATATTAATTAAATATGGAGAATTAACTACTAAGAAAGATAATAGAAAAGTATTTATTAATATATTATATAATAATATAAAAAAAGCTTTAATAAATTATAAAGTTAATATTATTAAAACAAGAGATAGAATGTATATTGAGACAGAAGAAAATATTGATGAAGTAGTTGATATTCTTAAAAATATTTTTGGTATTCATAGTATAGTAGTGGCTACTAGGGTTAATACTAATACTGAGGAAATAGAAGCTAATGTACTTGAAGTAGCTAAAAATATAGAATTTAATACTTTTAAAGTAGAAACTACTAGAAGTGATAAAAGTTTTCCAATTCCTAGTATGGATTTTTCTAGAAGAATTGGTTCTTTGATATTAAGAAATATTCCTAATAAAAAAGTAGATGTTCATAATCCTGATTATTTATTACATATTGAAATAAGAAAAGATTATACTTATATATATCATAAAGAAATAAAAGCATCAGGTGGTTATCCTGTTTCAGTGGCAGGAAAAGGACTTCTTATGTTATCAGGAGGAATTGATTCCCCAGTAGCAGGTTATCTTGCTATGAAAAGGGGAATCAAGATAGAATGTGTTTATTTTGAGTCTCCTCCACATACTAGTGTAATGGCTAAGAATAAAGTCAAAAAACTAGTGGAAGAACTTACAAAATATGATTCGAGTATTACTTTAAATGTGGTGAAGTTTACTGCTTTACAGGAGGCGATATATAAAAATATCGACCCTACATATATGATAACCATAATGCGTAGAATGATGTATAGGATAAGTGAAAAAATCATGGAAAAAACTTCTTGTCTATGTCTTATAAATGGTGAGAGTGTTGGACAGGTTGCTAGTCAAACTTTAACTAGTATGAGAGTTATTAATAGTGTAACTAATGTACCTGTTATTAGACCAGTAGCATGTTTAGATAAATTAGAAATTATAGATATATCGAGAAAGATTGGTACTTATGAAACATCAATACTTCCTTATGAAGATTGTTGTACTATTTTCTTACCTAAACATCCTGTTATTAATCCTAATATGGATAAAGCTATATTATATGAAAAGAGTTTTGATTTTAATTCTCTTATAGATGAAGCTGTTAATAGTAGAGAAGTAATTGAAATTAAAAGAAATAATACTAAGTTTGATATTTAGTAAAAATTACCATTAAAATATATGTATTAAATACTTAATAATTCACAACCTATTAGTGTAGGAGGTGAAACATAATGAGTAACAATACAAATAGCAAAATGGTAGTACCTGGAGCTAAACAAGCTATCGATAAAATGAAATATGAAATAGCTAACGAGTTTGGTGTTAATTTAGGACCAGATACAACTTCAAGAGCTAATGGATCAGTTGGTGGAGAAATTACTAAAAGATTAGTAAGATTAGGACAAAACCAAATTAGTGGATCTAACTACCAAAATAAGTAGTTAATATATAGAAAGTAACCTTAGGGTTGCTTTTTGTTTTACTTTTAAGCTATAATCTTAGAGGTTATTTTAAACCTTATTCTAAGTTTTAAAATAGATATCAATCATATATATTATATTTGAGGTTAATACTATTTGAACTAGTTCTTTTTTTATGTTCTAACTTATATATGATAGGTCTAATGAGACTCCAATATAGACTAAGAATTAGGCTAGATTGGACATGAAATGACCTTGGCATTTCATGAAAGGTGAGGAAAATGAAAAAAATTAAATTTTGGTATTGACAAATGTAGTAAGATAGTTTATTATATTAATCACCAGTTCGATTTAGGCGAATTGGTGCTAGTATCACACTAGCCAACCCCTTTTTATTCTTTTTGGGAGACTGTTCCTTAGGGGGTCAGTCTCTTTTGTTATGTCTAAAAATAACTAAAAAACGACAAAATAATATAGTAAGTACTTGATTTTTCATGTCTTTAAGTGTAAACTATTTATTAGGAGGGAAATAGATATGGCAAATAAAAATGCAAAAAACAAAACTAATAATAATAAAAAGAATAATACAAATAAGAAGGTAAATAATAATCAAAAGAATGTTACTAAGAAAGTTACTTCTAAAGAAGATGTTAAGAAGGAAAATGTTAAAGTAGAACAAATTGCTAAAGAAGTAAAAGTAGAAGAGAAGAAAGAAGTTAAAACTAAAGAAAAGAAATCATTTAGTTTAACATCTAAACAAAAAGATATAATTTTAATTCTTTTAGTAGTAGTACTTTTAGTAGTAGCTTGTATAGTTACTAGTACTAAGAAAGAAAGTAAAGTAGATATTGAACTTCCAGTAGCAGTAGAAGGAGAAGCAGGGACTAAGACTATTAGTTATACTGAATATGAAGAATTAATGAATAGTAATAAACCATTCTTAATGGTAATTATTCAAGATGGATGTGGTTACTGTGAAATGTATGAACCAGTAGTGGAAGAAGTTGCTAATGAGCTTGGAATTCCTGTTAATTATTTAAATCTTACTAATTTAAGTAGTGAAGAGAGTAATAAGTTAAGTAAATCAAATTCTTATTTGAAGAAGAATCAATGGGGTACTCCAACTACATTATTTATGGTTGGTGATAAAGTAATTGATTCTATTGGTCAATATGTTGAAAAAGATGATTTTGTAAGTTTTGTTAAAGAGAATATTAAGGTTGATGTAAATGAATAAAGAAATATATAGAAGAGTAAAAGAATTTAAAAGAAAATATCCAATGACTATTGCTTTTAGATTAAGAGCACATGCTAAAATAGTATCTAAGTTTATTGGATCAGATGAAGAAATTAAATATGTATTTGTAGCTCAAAAGAATTATCAAAGTTATGAAATAATAAATACTAATATTATTGTTTTAACTGATAAAAGATTAGTTGTAGCTACGAAGAGATTAGTATTTGGATACTTCTTAAAAGTAATTACTCCAGATATGTTTAATGATTTAACTATTAAACAAGGACCTATTTGGGGTAAAGTAATAATAGATACAGTTAAAGAAGAAGTAATATTATCTAATATTGATAGAAATGCTTTAGCAGAAATAGATGATAATATTACTATGACAATGATAGAAGAAAAGAAAGAATATGGAAGAGACTTAGAAACAAAAAAAGAAAGATAAATAATAGTCTCTTCTTTTTAATAGGTGGTTTTATGAAAATAGAAAAATATGAACTTACTAAAAAAAATATATATAATGTTTATTTATCTAATGGAGAAGTATTAGAATTAAATGGTAAAGTAATTACTGATAATGAGTTATTGATAAAGAAAGATATTGATAATGAATTATATGATAAATTAAAAAGAGATAATACTATATGTATATTAGTAGATACTTCAGTTAAATATATTGATAGAAGATTAAGAAGTATTAATGAATTAAGAGATTATTTAAAAAATAAAGAAGAAGATACTATTATTATTGAAGAAGTTATTGATAAATTGATTGATTATAAATATTTGGATGATGATAGATTTACTAAGGCTTTTATTAAAGACAAATTAAATTTTACTAATTGGGGCGATTATAAAATAAAAAATGAATTAAAAAGACTTGGTGTTAATGAAGAGATTATTTATAATAATATGACTAGTATAGATGATAATATTTATTATGAAAGAATAAATAAGATAATAGATAAAGATATTAGTACTAATAAGAAATATAGTGGTATTAAATTAAAGAATAAGATATATAATCATTTACTTACTTTAGGTTATAGTAAAGAAAAAGTAATATCTATAATAAATAATTATAATTTTTAGTATAATATGTAATATATTGGTAAAGATATAAATGGTGATAAGAATGAAGAAAATTATTAGTATATTTATATTTTTACTTTTACTAGTAGGTTGTTCTCTATCTAATACTCCAACTTCTAAAGTAGAAGATTTACTTACTAAGTATCAAACTTTAGATAAAGATATAGTAAATGGTATTAATAGTATTATTGAAGAAGAGAATTTTACTAGTATTCAGAAAGATAGATATAAAAAGATTATTGAAAAGCAATATAAGAACTTAACTTATGAAATTAAGAATGAAAGAATTGATGGAGAGACTGCTAGTGTAACGACAGAGATTGAAGTTATTGATTATAAGAAGGTAGTTAATGAAGTAAATAACAAATATCAAGGTAATACTAATTATACTACTCAGGAATATAATAATACTAAGTTAGATTATTTAGAAAAGGCTAAGGATAAAGTTACATATACAATTGATTTTGAGGTAAAGAAAGATAATGATGGTAATTGGAAACTATCTTCTCTTAGTAATGAGACTATTAAGAAAATACAGGGAATGTATTAATTAATAGTTTCTTTTCTTTTGATTTTATTGTATAATAATAACTTGTAAAAAAGGAGCTGAGTTTATGCATTTTGATATTAATAAATTAAAAGGTAGACTAGACTTTTTAGAAGTATTACTTAATAATACTAATGATAAGTATAAGAGAAGAGAAATACTTAATGATATTAAGAAAATAAAGTATTTAATAAGATATATGAATAGTAGTATAATACTTTATTCTGATGATGGCTGTGATAGAGTGTTAGGTGATTTTAAAGAAAAAAAAGATAGTGTAGTAGCAAGTAGAGTGTTAGATTTTTTTAATTTATATACTGATCAGATGCAATCTTCTTTGTTATGTTTTTATAATAAAACTAAACTGCCATGGAAAGTAAGAAAAGATTTTAGAATATCTAATGTTAAGTATTATGAACTAATTGATGATTTTTCTAAAACATTTAATCATGAATTATTTGAACTATATAAATATTTGATAGAGGAAAAAAGAATAGAAATGTCTTCTAAAATGTATGAGGGTGAAAAATATGCTAGAGGATTATGCTTTTGTATTAGTAATTTAAGGGAAGCTTATGTATTATCTAGATTTAATAATAAAATGAGTACAGGTAGTACTTTACCACATGAACTAGGTCATGCTTATCTTCTTCATAAAGCTAATTTTAATAATGAACCAAATATATTTATTGAAGCTTATTCAATATTTATAGAATTTATATTTGGTGATTATCTTAAAAATACTAGATATTCTGGTGTAGCCTATAGTAGTGAATATCAAAGATTAGATTCGTTTTTAGGAATGATTGATTATGAATTTGCAAATTTATCTAGACTAAAAGATATGTATTTTACTTTTCCTTTTTATTATTATAGTGATGGTAGTTTAGCTAGGATAGATTCTGCTAAAATGATATTATCTGATATGTTAGGAATGTATTTTGTTAGTCTATATCGTTTTGATAAAAAGAAATATAATATAATGATGTCAGCTTTTTTAGATATGTATGGAAAAGTTACTGATGAAGAAATATTAAAATATTTTAAACTTAGTAATTTAGTTGATGGTAGTATTGATACTCTAGATACTTATGTTAAAACTTATAGAAGATAAACTAAAATATTAATTAATAGTTTTCTTCTTTTTATTTTTATAGTATAATTAAAGTGGTGATATAAATGAATAGACAAGAAGATTTAAGTAAGGTATTTGATAGAACATGGACTGCTAATCATAATGATGTAGCTAAAAGAGGTAGGGAAAGAGAAAGAAAGTTTATGAATAGAATGTTTGGTAGAAAAGATAATACTGAGACTTCTCATACTACTAATAATAATTTAACACCAGGTATGAGAGTAGATAACTTACAAAAGAATATTAATGGAATGGACAATTTTGAAAGACAAAATAGAGTAAATAATATTATTAAGAAATGGAAGTAGAAGATGGAAGATTTATATAAGTATGAAAATGAATTATATGCTAAAGGATTAGAATATATAGGGGGAGTAGATGAAGTAGGTAGAGGACCTTTAATAGGTAGTGTAGTAGCAGCTTGTGTTGTTCTTCCTAAAGACTTTGTTTTAGAAGGACTTACTGATTCAAAGAAATTATCTGAGAAAAAAAGAGATGAATATTATAAAATAATTAAAGAAAAGGCTACTGCTATTGGAATAGGTATTATTGATGAAAAGATAATAGATGAAGTTAATATCTATGAGGCTACGAAGATTGCTATGAAGGAAGCAGTAAGAAATACTGGTATTAAATTAGATCATGTTTTAATAGATGCTATGCCTTTAGACATAGATGTTCCTACTACTAGTATTATTAAGGGAGATGCTAAATCGATTTCTATAGCGGCTGCTTCAGTGATTGCTAAAGTTACTAGAGATAAAATGATGTATGACTTAGATAAGGTATATCCAATGTATGATTTGGCTCATAATAAAGGATATGGTACTAAGAAACATATTGCCGCTATTAAAGAATATGGTATTACTAAATATCATCGTCTTAGTTATAAGCCGGTATCAGATTATAAAGATAAAGTATTAGACTAGAAATAGTCTTTTTTTGTCTATTTATATTTAGTCTAAATTAATTTAATAGTTAGTACTATTTAACATAGGAGGAATCTTATGCTAAATAATACTGGTTTAACTAATAAGGAAGTAAATATATCTAGAAATAAATATGGTAGTAATAGTATTAATGGTAAAAATAAAAGTACTTTTATTAGTTTGTTTATAGAAACTTTAGGTGATCCTATTATTAAAATATTATTAATAGCTTTATTTATTAAAGTAATATTTTTATTTAAAGATTTTGATTACTTTGAAACAATAGGTATAGTGGTAGCTATATTAGTAGCATCATTAATATCAGCGGTTAGTGAATATGGTTCAAATAAGGCTTTTCAAAGAATGCAAGAAGAGTCTAGTAAAATTAATATTAAGGTAAAAAGAAATGGTAATATTACTGAGATACCTATTGATGATATTGTTGTTGGTGATATTGTACTTCTTAGTAGTGGTGATAAAGTACCTGCGGATATTACTATTATTAGTGGTAAGTTATCAGTAGATGAATCATCTTTAAATGGTGAGGCTAAAGAGGTATATAAAGAGAAAGTAAACGATATTAATAAACCAATGGATATTAATAAAATATATCGTGGTACTACAATATATGATGGAGCCGCTAGTGGGGTAGTTACTAAAGTGGGTATGGATACCTTGTATGGTAAGATGGCTAAGTCTTTAGTTGAAAAAGAAGAAGATTCACCATTAAAAATAAGACTTACTAATTTAGCAAAGATTATTAGTAGAATAGGTTATGTTGCCGCTACTATGATAGCTATATCATATTTATTTTCTAAGATATTTATTTTAAATAATTTTAATTTTGCTATTATAAGTAATATATCTTTTAATACTTTTATTGGTTATTTATTAGAGGCTTTGACACTAGCAGTATCTGTACTAGTAATGTCAGTACCAGAAGGATTACCAATGATGATTACTTTGGTGTTATCTACGAATAGTAAGAAGATGCTTAAAGATAATGTTTTAGTTAGAAAAATGGTTGGTATTGAAACAGCAGGTTCACTTAATATTTTATTTACTGATAAGACAGGTACTATTACTAAAGGAAAGATGGAAGTAGTAAAAGTATTACTGGGTAATTTAAATGAATATAATTCTAAGTTAGAACTTAGTGATACTTATCAAAGGTTATTAGAAGATTCTCTTATCTATAATAATGAAAGTGAATATGATAAATCTTCTGGTAATGTAATAGGAGGTAATATTACTGATAAGGCATTACTTAGATTTGCTAGTAAATATAAAGAAGATGAAATTAAGATTATTGATAGGGTATTATTTAATAGTAAGAATAAGTATTCTACTAGTATAATAGAAAAGGATAATAAAAAGATTAAATTAATTAAAGGGGCTCCTGATAAGGTACTTAAATATACTTCTAATTACTTAGATGAAAATGGTAAAGTAAAGGTATTAGATAAAGATAGATTAAATAATTATATTAATAATGAGACGAATAATGGTCTTAGAGCAATTACTTTATCAATATCTGAAAGTATTTATCCAGTAGATAGTATTAGAAGAAATATATTAGTTGGTATTATCTTTATTAAAGATGAGATTAGAGAAGAAGCAGTAGACTCTGTAAAATTAATTAAGAATGCTGGTATTAATATTGTTATGGTAACAGGAGACTCTTTATCTACTGGCGTATCTATTGCTAAAGAAGTTGGTATTATTGATAATGAAGGGGATGCTTCTATTACTTCAAATGAACTTAATAAATTAAGTAATGAAGAAGTAAAAAAATTAATACCAAGATTAAGAGTAGTAGCTAGAGCGTTACCAGAAGATAAAAAAAGACTAGTTACTCTTGCTAAAGAGTTAAACTTAGTTACTGGTATGACAGGAGACGGAGTAAATGATTCTATTGCTCTAAAGAAGGCTGATGTATCATTTGCTATGGGTAGTGGAACAGAAGTAGCTAAAGAGGCTTCGGATATTGTTATTACTGATGATAATATTTTATCAATATCTAAGGCTATCTTATATGGTAGAACTATTTTTAAGAATATAAGAAAATTTATTATTTTTCAGCTTACTATTAATTTAGCCGCTACTAGTTTAGCTCTTATTGGTCCTTTTATAGGAGTACCTAGTCCTATTACTGTTATTCAAATGTTATGGATTAATATGGTTATGGATACATTAGCGGGTCTTGCTTTTTCTTATGAAGTACCTAAAAAAGAATATATGATGGAAGTACCTAAGAAGAGAGATGAATCTATTATTAATAGATATATGCTTAATGAAATTGTTGTATCTAGCATATATTTACTTGGAGTATCTATATTGTTTTTAAAGTTACCAATTATTGGAAATATGTTTGTTAATAAGGAACACTTTATGACGGCTTTCTTTACTTTATTTATCTTTCTAGCGGTCAATAATTTATTTAATACTCGTACTCATAGATTAAATATATTTAATCATATTTTAGAAAATAAACCATTTATTTTTATTGTTATATTTATTATATTAATACAGGGTTTTATTGTTTATTCTGGTATTAATATTTTTGGTACAACGATTATTAATATTAAAGAATTAATTATTATATTCTTGATATCTATATCTATTATACCAGTTGATTTTATTAGAAAATGTATATTAAAAAAGTTAAGAGGGGATATAGGAGTATAAAAATAACAAGATAGAAATTCTATCTTGTTAACTTTTTGGTTTTTATTTCTTTTGCTTCATTAAGTAAATCTTTTTGTTCATTTAAAATATCTATTGCTAGATCATTTCTTTTACTCTTTTTAATATCTCTAGAAGCAAGAAAGATAAATATAAGAGCAAAGATACAATTAGACATTTGATTATCTCTAACATAAAGGAAGGTATTTATTGCTCCTGCGGCAGTTATAACACTAGCAGTTATAGTTCTCATTTTTTGACTAAAATTTAATACACCTAGTTCAAAATCTATTGTTTCTAAGTCTTTATTTATTTCTTCAATACTTTTATCTATTACTTGATAAATATTGTGATTTCTTTCTAATTTCATTTAAATTTCCCCTTTCAAAAGATGTTTAGTATTGTACTACAAATAAAGATGAATGTCAAATGATGGATTGTTTTTCTTATTGGTATCAGGTAAAATTGATGTTAAAAATGTTAATCTGATGTGGTAAAGGCGTTTATGAAGGGAATTGATGCTAGTTACGAATATGAGAGATATTATACATATAAAATGGAAGATTTAGATAAAAAATAGTTTTAAAAAAATCATTTATCAATATACTTAAAGTGGTAGATGATTTTTTGTTCATTTATTCGTTGACAAAAGCAGGTATTTTTGCTATAATACTTGTACTTTTGAGAGGAGATAATATTATGGGTTATACACTTGATAAGGATGGAATAAAAGATATTAAATATTGTGATTATGTTGAAATAACAGACGTAAATGATGATGAATATATATATAATGTTTTTTATTCAGATGAATATGGACTTTGTCTTTGTGCAGAAGATGAACCACTTATTAAATTTTTGCATATTAGAAATTCTAGATTGGAATCTTATTATGTTACTGGAGAAGTTAGAGTTGGTCAAAAGGATATTAAAACTATTGTTGTTGATGACCACTGGCTATTCAAGAAAAATAAAAGTTTTACCATATATGGAACATTGCTTCAATATAATTATGAAATGGGAATGAAATACAATCTTCATCCAGAAGAATATTATGATAAATTTCCAAAGAATCATGCGAGTGGTATTAAAATTAAAAATAAAATAAAGGGGAATAATTAATATTCTTCTTTTAATTAAGTTATTGATAAATAATAATATTTAATATATAATATATTTTAGAAAAAGGTGTAATATGAAGGAATTAGAAGAATATGCTAAAATAAATAATATACCAATAATGCAAAAAGATGGTATATTATATTTAATTAATTATATTAAAGAGAATAATATTAAGAATATACTTGAGATAGGGTCCGCTATCGGGTATTCATCTATTATGATGGCTAGTATTAATAGTGATATTAGAATAACTACTATTGAAAGGGACAAAGATAGATATGATTTGGCAGTATTTAATATAAAGAAGTATAATTTAGATAAGCAAATTAATATTATTTATGGGGATGCTGTAGATACTGATATTACAGGTATGTATGATTTGATATTTATTGATGCTGCGAAGGGTAAGAATGTTTTCTTCTTTGAAAAATATAAGAATAATTTAGTTAAAAGGGGAACTATTATTACGGATAATTTATCTTTTCATGGTTTAGTTGAAGATTCAGATTTAGTTAAGACTAAAAATCAAAGGGGTATTGTTAATAAGATTAAGGATTTTATTTCTTTTCTTGATAATAATGAAGAATTTGCTACGGAATATATTCCAGTAGGAGATAAAATAGCTATATCTAAAAGGAGAAGTGATTATGAGTAATTTAGTAGTTATTCCTGGTAAGATGGAAGATATAAATAAAATATTAAATAAAGATATTAAAGGTATTATATTAGGAGTTAAATCTTTATCGATATATCCTTTAGAATTAGATATAGATAGTATTATAGATATTAAGAATAATACTGATAAAAAGGTATATGTTATCATAAATAAGATGATTCATAATAATGATTTAGATATGGTAAGAGAAGTTATTAATAAAATTAATAATTCTAATATTGATGGTATTATTTTATATGACTTAGGGGTATTTAATATTATAAAGAAAATGAATGTTAATAAAGAATTAATACTAAGTATGGAACATTTAAATGCTAGTATTAATAGTCATTTATTTTATAAGAAGAGGGGTATTACTGGTAGTATAGTTACTAATGATATTACTTATAACGAAGTATTAGATATTAAGAATAATACTGGTATGAATATATTTTATATGGTATATGGATATTTACCTATCTTTTATTCGAGAAGATGTCTTATTACTAATTATTTTAAATATATTGATAAAGAAAATAATAGTGATAGATATTATATATATAATGATAATATGAAATATATGGTTATAGAACATAATTTTGGTACTATTATATATAGTCCTTTAGTTAATATGATTAATGAAATGGATAAGTTAAGTGATATAGATAATTTAATTATTGATTTATCTTATAATAATGATATAGATATTATTGATAAATATTTAAATAAAGAACATATGGATAATACTTATACAGGATTCTTTGATAAGAAAACTATATATAAATTGAGGGGTGGTAATAATGAATAAGATAGAATTACTTGCTCCTGCGGGTAACTTAGAGAAATTAAAGTTTGCTTATCTTTATGGAGCAGATGCCTGCTATATTGGGGGAAGAGATTTTTCTCTTAGAGCTAATGCTAAAAACTTTAGTATAGAAGAAATTAATGAAGCATGTAGTTATGCTCATAATCTTGGTAAGAGGGTTTATGTAACTGTTAATATTGTTTTTCATAATGAAGATATAAATGGTATTATAGATTATTTAAAGGAACTAGCAAAGGCTAAGGTAGATGCTATTATAGTTAGTGATCCACTGGTTATAGATGTTGTAAAAGAAAATAATATTGATTTAGAAATACATATATCTACGCAAGCTTCTACTTTAAATTATGAAGCAGTAGATTTTTGGAAGAAAGAGGGGGCTTCTAGAGTAGTTCTTGCTAGAGAGTTATCTAAAGATGAGATAAAGGAAATAATAGATAGAACCGGTATGGAAATTGAATGTTTTGTTCATGGTGCTATGTGTTCTTCTTATTCTGGTAGATGTGTTTTATCTAATTATTTTACTAATAGAGATGCTAATAGGGGTGGTTGTGCTCAAATATGTAGATGGGAAATGCCTTTATTTGATAAAGATAATAATGAGATAAAGAGTGATACTTTATTTACGGCATCTTCTAAAGATTTGATGATGGCTAGGAAGATTAAAGAAATGATAGATATTGGTATTGTTAGCTTAAAGGTAGAAGGCAGAATGAGAAGTAATTATTATGTTGCTACGGTTATTAATACTTATAGAGAAATAATAGATGATTATTATGCTAATAAATTAACTGAGGATAAATTAGATTATTATATTAAAGTATTAGAGCGTGTTGCTAATAGGGAAGCTGTAGTTCAGTTTTGGGATAAGTTACCTATGGTAAATGAACAATATTATTTAGGTAGAAATGAGGCTTCTAATCAAGATTTTTTAGGTATTGTACTTGATTATGATGAAGAAAATAAGATGGTTACTATTACTGAGAGAAATTATTTTGAAAAGGGTATAGAAGTAGAAGTATTTGGACCTAATATAGAGACATTTTCTTTTATAATGCCAGATATATATAATGAAGATGGTGAGGTAGTTGAAGCTGCTAGACATCCTGAAGAAATACTTAGGTTTAAATTAGATAAAAAAGTATATAAAAATGATATGATAAGGGTAAAAAATAGTTAGTATTGGAATATAATATAAAGCATGAAAAACTATTGACAAAAAGATTAAAATCTAGTACAATTGTGAATTGTAATGAAAACAAAAAATTAATTGAGGTGATAAATAAAATGAAAGATAATAAAGTTTATCTAACTGATGAAGGTTTTCTTGAGTTAGAAGAAGAATTAAATGAATTAAAAAATGTTAAAAGACCTGAAGTGATTAAGGCTTTAAAAGAAGCTAGGGCACTTGGAGATTTATCTGAGAATGCTGATTATGATGCCGCTAGGGCAGAACAAGCACAAGTAGAAGGTAGAATCCAAGAATTAGAAAAGATTATGGAAAATGTTCATATCATAGAGAAGGGAGAGACTGATAAAGTATCTCTTGGTACTACTGTTAAGATTAAATATGTAGATGATGATGAAATAGAAGAGTATAGGATTGTAGGTTCTAAAGAAGCAGATCCATCTAATAATAAGATTTCTAATGAAAGTCCTATAGCTAAAGCTATTATGAATGGTAAAGTAGGAGAAATAAAAAAAGTAGCATCTCCTAATGGAGAATATGAAGTAGAAATAGTTGCAATTTGTTAGGAGGTAATATATATGAAAAAACAAGTTAACTATAAAGTAAATGGAGAAGAATGGAAAGAGGCTAAAGATAAAGCTTTCAATAAATTAGTTAAAAAAGTTAAAATTGATGGCTTTAGAGAAGGAAAAGTACCTAGAAATGTTTTTGAAAAGAAATATGGTACTGGAGACATTATTAGTGATGCTATGGAAGACTTAGTACAAAAGAAATATGGTGAAGTTATTATTACTGAAAAATTAATTCCAGTAGTAGAACCTAAACTTGAAATAGTAAAAGCTGATGATGAAGGATTTGAAGTTAATATGACATTTATTTTAGATCCTGAAGTAACTCTTGGAGAATATAAAGGATTAAAAGTTAAAAAAGATAAAGTTAAAGTTACTAAAGAAGAAGTAGATCATGAAGTTAGTCATATTTTAGATAGATATGCTGAACTTGTATCTAAAGATGGTAAAGCTGAAGAAGGAGATACAGTTGTTATTGATTTTAAAGGTTTTAAAGATAATGAAGAGTTTGAAGGTGGAAGTGCTGAAGGATATTCATTAGAACTTGGTAGTCATTCATTTATTCCAGGATTTGAAGAGGGAGTAGTAGGAATGAAGAGAGAAGAATCTAAAGATATCGAACTTACTTTCCCAGAAGACTATATGGCTAAAGAATTAGCAGGACAAAAAGTAGTATTTAATGTTACTGTTCATGATATTAAGAAGAGAGTTATTCCTGATTTAGATGAAGAATTCTTTAAAGATTTAGATATGGAAGGTGTATCTAATAAAGAAGAATTAGAAAAAGTAGTTGAAGAGGAAATTAAGGCTCAAAAGGAAAGAGAAGCTGATAATAAATTTATTGAAGATTTACTTGAAAAGGCATCAAAGAATATGAAAGTTGAAATTGATGAAGAAATTATTGCTGCTGAGACTGATAGAATGTATAAGAACTTTATTGAAAAACTTAAAATGCAAGGAGTTACTGAAGAATTATATTTTGCTTACTCTGGTGCTAAAAAAGAAGATATCATGAAAGATATGAAGAAAGAAGCTGAAAAGAGAGTAGCATATAGATACTTACTTGAAGCTATTGTAAAAGCTGAAGAAATTACTATTTCTGATAAAGATGCTAAAGATGAAGTTAAAAAGATGGCTGATATGTATAAGATGACTGAAGAAGATATCATGAAAGAACTTGGATCTTTAGAAGTTGTTAAGTATGATTTAGCTATGCAAAAGGCTATTGAATTATTAAAAGAAAATAATTAATAGGAGTGTTTTATGACAATATTTAAGGCGATAATTCTTGGAATTATTCAGGGAGTTGCGGAGTTTTTACCAATTTCATCATCTGCTCATTTGATTGTTTTTCCTTATTTATTTGGTTGGGAAGAATCATCCCTTGCATTTGATGTTGCTCTTCACTTTGGTACTATGATGGCAGTACTAGTGATCTTCTTTAAAGATTGGTGGAATTTATTTATTGGAGCCATTAAAGATATAAAAAATAAGAAGAAAACTACTAATGGAAAGATGTTCTGGTATTTAGTAGTGGCTACTATTCCAGCTGCTATTGTAGGATTCTTACTTGATGATGTAATTGAAAATGTAATTAGAAATAATATTTGGCTTATAGCTTCTGCTCTTGCTATAATGGGTATGCTTATTTATCTTGGTGATAAATGGGCTACTCATCATTATAAAAAAGAAAAGAAATTTGAAGATATTACTTTAAAAGAAGCACTTATTATAGGTATATCTCAGGCTTTTGCAGTTATACCAGGTTTTTCTAGAAGTGGTACAACTATATTAGCTGGTAGACTTCAAGGTATATCTAAAGAAGCAATAACTAAATTTACATTCTTATTATCAGTACCAGTAATATGTGGTGCTACAGTACTTAAAGTAACAGACCTTGCTTTAACTAAAGAGGTAATTGTAGGTATTATATCTTCGTTTGCTATGGGTGTTATTGCTATTAAGTTTTTACTTAATTACATTAAGAAACATGACTTTTCAGTATTTGCCTTTTATAGGGTAATACTTGCATTGGTTGTATTTATAAAATTAATATTCTTTAAATAGGATATTAATTCTTTGCTGATTTAGTATAGTGGTAGTACAGAAGCATGGTAAGCTTCAGGGGTAAGTTCAATTCTTACATTCAGCACCATTGGGAAATCTGTCCAGACTTTTATAGTCTTGGATTTAATATAGAAAATATCAATTTCTAAAAGAAGTTGGTATTTTTTTATTGTTAATTAAAGAAAGGACAGGTTTAAATGATTAATATTGTAAAGAAAGAATTAGAGTTTGATGATGAATTAAAAAAGAAAATTGAATTTATATGTGGATTTTGTAATACTACCCCAACAATAATAAATGGTAATATAAGGAAAATTGATAGAACTAATCTATCATATATAGAGCCACATAGAATAATTATTAAAGGTATTACATTTCTAGCATTTAACTACTCAAAAACTATTTATGTAGGTAATTTATCAAACAAAATTGAAATTAACGAATTAGAGTCATTTATTAAAAAATTAAATTAATATTTATATACCAACTTCTTATAGATACTACTTATTCCATATAAAGTGAATTGACAAATCTAAAAAAAGTGATATTATAAATAACCAATGAAGAGGTATGCTCTAGAAATGGAGGTACATCGATGATAAATAAACACAAGATATCGAAAATTTATAATATTGAATTAATTGAGGAGTCAGTAGTATTTAGACTTTATTAAATACTATTGTCTCCTCTTTTTTAGTAAAAGGAGTTGAAGTTTTATGAATAATGAAAAGAAAGTTGCTGGTCTATATATTCGTGTTAGTACAGAAGATCAAGCTCGTGAGGGATTTAGTTTACCAGAGCAAGAGAAAAGACTTCGAGCAATGTGTGAGTATAAAGGTTATGAAATATATAAAGTATATGAAGCTGCTGGAATAAGTGCTAAAACTGGTAATACAAGACCTTCATTTAAAGAACTATTAGAAGATATAAAAGATAAAAAATGTAATACTATTGTTGTATTAAAACTTGATAGACTTACAAGAAGTGTATTTGATTGGGAAAAGATTATAAGATTTTTAGAAGAAAATAATGCCTATTTAGATTGTGCTAATGATGATATTAATACTACTAATGCAAATGGAAAAATGATTTCAAGAATACTTACATCAGTTTCACAAAATGAAATAGAAAGAACAAGTGAAAGAACTAAAATAGGACTAGCTGGAGCAATCAAAGAAGGACATATTCCACATAAAGCCCCATTTGGTTATAAAAGAGTTGATAAAATACTTGTTCCAGATGAATCTACAAAAGATGATATTATTAGAATATTTAATTTGTATCACGAGGGAAATTCTTATCAAACAATAAGTAATATTTATAATAAGGAGAAAGTGATGGGTAAAACCAATTGGAAAGATTCTACTATATTAAAAATACTTTCAAATGAAATATATAAGGGGGATTTTGTTCATGGTAAAAGAACGAATAATCCAACATATTATGAAAATGTTGTTGAACCTATTGTAACAAAAGAACTATGGGAAGAATGTCAAGTACAGAAGAAAAGAAATTCAAGGAATTATAAACGAGATAAAGATTACTTATTCTTACAAAAATTAAAATGTCCTAAATGCCAGAGAATATTAGGTGGTAATGCAACAAGAAAGAAAAATGGGAATGTATATTATTACTATCAATGTCATGATTGTAAAATAACAATTAAAGAAAAAGATATTGAAAAAGAGTTTGATAGATTTATAGTAGATATTCAAGAATATGATGCAGTAGTAAATCAAACATTACTTCCTATGATACAAACTAAACTTGATAATCCAAAGGAAAAATTAATTAAAGAATTAAAAGAACAACAAAAAAAACAAGAACGAATTAGAAAAGCATATGTTAATGGATCGTTTACTATAAAAGAATATGATGAAGAAAAAGAAATTGTAGAAAAAGCAATAAGTAATATTGAAACAAAAATTAAAAATTGCGAAGTATGTAATGAACTAAAATTTACTCCAGAAGATATATTAATCAAACGAGATATTGATTATATAAATAAAATAGTTTATCCAAAAGAATATGAAGAAAATACATATACTTGGGAAGATTATATAAGAAAAGAAAAAGCAGCTTTAATTATGAGATATGTTGATAATGTTGAACTAGAATATCATAAAGATAATCAAATTAGAATTGGTGAAATTAATTTTAGAGAAAGTATTTGTAAACCATGTAATGAATTATATGATGCTGGATATCTTGCTAAAACAGATTATGCAATTGTAGGAAATGTTTTAACAAAATGGAGATTTAGTGAATATCTACCAATAGAAAAAGTTAGTGAAATAGTATTTTCATTAAGACAATTTTATGATGTAGGTTATTTCGAAGCAACATACTATTATGAAGATAAAGTAATGTTTTTGAATGATGCTGAAAATAGAAAAATAGTAAGAATATTTCCTATAGAAGATTACAAGAAAATGAATAAGATAGAAAAAATTAAATTAGGTGCAATCTATATAACAAAGAATACAAAATGTTTATTAGATAATAAAGTGGATTTATTTACTAGTATACCAGAACGAACTAATTGTAGAATATATGAACTTGATGAAGAGGCTTTGAAAAAGAAACAAGAAATTTTAAAAGAAATAAAAGAATATGATAAAGTTAGTCAAGAACAACGATAGTTGCTTGTGCAATTCTTGACTAACTAAATGAAAATAATAATGGGACAATATCAAAACAAAACACTTTTTTCGTTTTGATGTTATCTATCATAAGAAAAGTTTTTGTTTACTTTTTCTAAAAAAGTAATTAACAAACGAACACGTTTTGTTGAACTCTGTTCAATGAAAGTGGAAAAAGTTTGTTTAAATAAATTATGAAAATAATTGCTTACAAAGTTTGCAATTACTTTGAATAATTTACATAGATAAAATAAAAAGCGGTGCTTTCTATTTTATCAAAGTCTTATGCAGTTTTAATGCTTTTTGCATTATTATGAAATAAGACTAACGGATTCTAAGGTGGGAAACCTTAGCCCCCATATTTTGATATTACGGTAGTGATGTCAAAATATATAGGGGGTTAGAAATTTTGACAATCAAAATAAACCTACTATATATAAATAGTAGGTTCTAAAAAGGAGGTGCAATTATATATGGAAGAATTGTCATATTCACTACATTTAAGTAATGATAAAAATAAATCTAAAAAGGCAAGAAGAAGTGCAAAGAATACTGAAACAGGAACTACTTCTCTATCTAATAATGCTATACAAAATCATCAACAGCTTTCAAAAGTTGATAAACATAATTTAAGAAAATATGATGAAGAACAAGAACTAATAAAAACAATTAAAGGAACATCTTCTCTTGTTGAAGATACAAAGAACTTGTATTTAGATTTGTTTGAAGATGCTAGAATAAAGTATAATGAAAAACAAACTAGAAATGATAGAAAGATAGAAAATTATTTTAATCATATCTCAAATGATAATAAAAGAGATCTTGCTTGTGAGATAATTATTGAACTTGGTGATATGGATTTTTGGACTGATAAAGGCGATAAATTCACACATAAAATGGAAGAAGTTTTTAAAGAACAAATATTAGATTTAGAAGAAGTTGTTCCTAATTTCAAAATAGCAAATGCAACAATACACTTTGATGAGTCTAGCCCTCATTTACATATTGTTGGTGTTCCTTTTAAAGATGGTCTTAAAAATGGAATGGAAAAACAAGTTGGTAAATCTGATGTATTCACAAAAGTAAGTTTAAAAAATATTCAAGATAAGATGAGAGAATATTGTATAGATTCATTCAATCGTGCTTATCATTTAAATTACACTCTTAAAGAAAAGGAAGAAGGAAGAAATGTAGATATCAATGTTGCTAATATGAATGAATACAAAAAATTCAAACGAGAACAAGAAAAATATAAAAAGGAACTTAAAGAATTAAACAATAAAACTGATGAACTAAAAAATAAATCTAATGAAATTAATAACATCATTGATAGATTAAAACCAACGATTATAAATAAAAATAACTTTACTATTTCTAGTGAAGATATTGATAAAATTAAGAACTATATAGAACAAACTAATGATACTAATTCTAGTTTAAGAGATGCAAATTCGATAGATGTTATTTTAAAAAAATATGAAAATGATATGAGAGAACATTCTAATGAAGTTAGAAACTTAAATAAAAAAATACAAACAAGAGATGAAAGAATATCAGATTTAGAAAATAGATTAGAGTTTGCAGAAGATACTATTGATATGTTAGAAGATAAAGTATCTAAATTACAAGAGGCATTGGATTACTTTAAAGAATTATGGAAAAAATTTATTAAGTTCTTACAAGACAAATTTTTTTCTTCAAATAAATATGATGATTTGATTGATGAATTACACGAGGAAGAAATAATTGATGATGATGATCTAGAAGTTATACAAAATGAATTTAGTAGTCATAATAGCAAAGATGATGATTTAGAGCGATAATTTTATGGTAAAATTATATTAGATGAAAAAATTAATAGATTGGTTAGACACGATTGACTAATTTAGAAAGGAGAAACTTATGAAAAATAATATAATTCAATCAGAGATGGATGTTAAAGGTAGTAAAATTAATGTAGTTAGAGTTAATGGATACGAATATATATCATTAACAGATTTAGCAAAAACTCAAAATGATGAAGCACCAGCAGATGTTGTTAAAAATTGGTTAAGAAATAAAGAAACGATTTCTTTTCTAGGTGTATGGGAAGAATTAAATAATGAAAATTTTAAAGTGGTCGAATTCGACCAGTTTAAAAATGAAGCAGGAAGACATGCATTTACTATGTCCCCTCAAAAATGGATTAGGGAAACAAATGCTATTGGTATTATTTCTAAATCTGGTAAATATAGTGGTGGAACTTTTGCAAGAAGTGATATTGCTTTCGAGTTTGCTAGTTGGATTAGTCCTGAATTTAAATTATATTTAATTAAAGAATTTGAAAGATTAAAAAGAAATGAAACATATCAAGAAAAAATTGAATGGCATGCAAATAGATTATTATCTAAATTAAATTATGTTGTTCATACTGATGCAATTAAAAAATATATAGTTCCTACTTTAACAGAACAACAAATTAAGTTTGTATATGCAAATGAGGCAGATGTATTAAATGTTGCATTGTTTGGTATGACTGCTAAAGAGTGACGTGAAGATAATCCAAAACTTGCTAAAAATGGAAATATTAGAGATTATACAGATTTACTTCATCTAATAATTTTAAATAATTTAGAAAACACAAATGCAGAATTGATTAGAATGAATATAAAACAATCTGATAGACTTATTCAATTAAATGAATCAGCAAGAAATCAAATGGAAGCTTTAAGAAATAATAAGAATGTTAAGGAATTAGAAGTATTACAACTACAAGTAAATGAAGATAATAAATATTTAATCGAGAGTAAATAGAAGTGAAATTTTGACAAATTAATGCAAATATGGTATATTATTATTGCTTTGAAAGGGAGAGATTAATATGTTAAAACAATTAACTACGATAACTTATACCACAACAAATAGGTCAATTTATAGTATTGATTGTTTTAGCATTGCTTAACAAAAATGTAAGATTAAATTATATCGTTTATGCAAGTCTATTACAATCAAGTAATAGACTTTTTAAATTTTATGTAAAAAAACAATGAAATGATGATATAATATTATTAGAAAAACTATGATATAGGACATGATTATTAATAATTGTTTTAAAGAGAGTTATCGTTTGGTGGAAGATAATGAACAATGTTAATGATTACTACCTATTAGTTGCACCCGAAAGGGAATGCCCGAGAATATCGGTTATATGAATTAAGTAAAACAAGAGGATGGTACCGTCTTAATAGACTCCTATTATGGTATCATTCTCTTTTTATTTTATAAAGGAGATGGTAAAAATGACGGAAACGGAAGTTAATACGATTTTCTCCCTCAAAAGCAAATAAATAGAAAGAAGGTAAAAATATGAATAAGAAATGTTGTGAATTACTAAAAGAAGTAATTAATAAAAATTATAATAATATAAGATTAGATAATATGTCTTGTAATGATGATGAATTTTATTATGAATTTAAAGCTGATGAACAAGTTAGTGAAAATGATTTTGAAAAACTAGAAAATGAAATAAGAAAAATTGATAATGATGTATATGTTAAATTATTAAGAGTTAGTGGTGTTTATTTTGAAGGAAATGCTAATAATAAAATGATACAAAGAATAGTCGGTAAATCCTTTGAAAGTAAAGAAGATTTAGATAAATATAATGTGTTTATTGAAGAAGCAAAGGAAAGAGATCATAGAAAAATAGGTCAAGATTTAGATTTGTTTTGCTTTTCTGATTATGTAGGAGCAGGACTACCATTATTTACTCCAAGAGGAACTATTATAATTGATGAATTAAAAAGAGAAATGGAAAGAGTATGTAGAAAGTATGGATTTGAAAAAGTTAGTTGCCCATCACTTGCCGATATATCTTTATTTGAAACTTCTGGTCATGCTCAAAAGTTTAATGAAGAATTATTTAGAGTTGAATCCCCAAAAGAACATAAATTTGTTTTAAAACCAGTTCAATGTCCACACCATACTCAAATATTTGCCTCTAAATTAAGAAGCTATAAAGATTTACCTATTAGATATATGGAATCAGATAAACAATATAGAGCGGAATTACAAGGAGCAGTAGGAAATAGTTTATCAAGAGTTTATGCTATAACTGTTGAAGATGGTCATGTATTCTGTACTAGGGAACAAGTAAAACAAGAAATAATTAATATATGCAATTTAATTAAAGACTTTTATTCTAGAATGGGATTATGGGAAAATCATTGGGTATCATTATCAGTAAGAGATTATGAACATCCTGAAAAATATATTGGTGAAAAGTCTGATTGGGATTTATGCGAAAGTTTATTACAAGAAATATCTGATGAACTTAGATTAGATGCAAAAAGATGTGAGGGAGAAGCAGCATTATATGGACCTAAACTTGATTTTATGTTTAGAGATGCACTTGATAGAGAAATACAAATTCCAACTGTTCAACTAGATTTTGCAACTCCTAAAAGATTTGGGCTTTTCTATATAGATGAAAATGGCGAAAAACAAACTCCGGTAATGGTACATAGAGCAGTTCTAGGTTCTTATGAAAGATTTTTAGTATTATTACTTGAACAATTTAAAGGTGTATTACCAGTATGGTTATCACCAGTTCAAGTAAATATTGTTCCTGTTAATATGAAATATCATGATGAGTATTGTCAAAAACTAAAACAAATATTAATTGACGAAGATATTAGAGTTAGTTATGATGATTCAAAGGAGCAAATGGGTAAAAAAATTAGACAAAGTAATGTTATGAAAAATCCATATACTTTAATTATTGGAGATAATGAAAGAGATAATAATTTAATAAGTTTTAGAAAATATGGTAGTGAAGAAACTATGTCTATGTCAATTGAAGAATTTATTAGTTTTATGAAGAAAAAAATAAGGAGAAGATAGTTATGGATTATGCTATTGAAAACATGAATATAGATAATGTTGAATACTATGCAAGAGTTAATGCATTATCTTGGAAACAATCTTATAAAGGTATAGTCAATGATGATTTTTTAGAATTAATCAATACATATCCAGAAATACAAAAAGCTATATCAAACTTGAAAGAAGGTTTGAATGATAGCAGTAGAAGATTTCTATTAAAATATAATAATGAATATGTTGGAGTTTTGAGAGTTCGTAAAACAAAGTATGACAATTATTCCCAATGTGGTGAGCTTGGTGCATTATATTTGTTAGATAGTGTTAAGGGTAAAGGTTTTGGTAAAGTTTTATTTAATAAAGCAATAAATGAATTAAAAAATATGGGGTACAACAAAATGATTATAGGTTGCCTTTCTGAAAATCCGTCTAATGATTTTTATAAACATATGGGTGGAGAATTTGTTGATACTAATCCATTAACTTTGCCTAACGGACAAGAACTAATGGAAAACTTATATTATTATAACGAAATCTAAAAGTAGCATAAAAATATTGCTACTTTTTCTATTTTTTGGTAAAATTACATTAGAAATTGATATAAACTATAAAATTTCTAATTTGTGAGTAATAGTTTGAAATAACTTAACCACTCGCACCAGATTGATAGGAAACTTGAACTATTATGTTTGAGTTTTTTTGCAAAATATGTGATTTTGTGATAAAATGTTTATTAGAGTTATGAACTATTTTAATTATGGAGGTAATAAGTAATGATTCAAAAAAATGATATTAACAATTTTAGAACTAAATATGAAAATAATAAAACTAATAAAATTAGACATAGAATGTTAAATAAAGTTAAATTAGTTGACTTGATTCAAGATAACGATACTAATTTAAATCAAAGTTTTAGTATAAATATCAAAACACATAATGTAACAGATCAAGAACATTCTGGAAGATGTTGGTCTTTTGCAGGTTTAAATATTTTAAGAGAAAAGGTAATAGAAAAATGTGGTTTAGAAAATTTTGAATTATCTGGTAGTTATATTGCATTTTATGATAAGTTAGAAAGATTTAATATATTATTAGAAAGACTAATATCATACAAAAAAGAAGGAAAGGACTTATATGATAGATATGTATCTTCTTTACTTAAAGATGGAATGTTTGATGGTGGTTTCTTTACTGGTTTTTCTAATTTAATTAATAAATATGGTGTAGTGCCAAAGGATAATTTTCCAGAGTCTTTCTCATCATCTAATACTTATGAAATAAATCAAATACTATCGAGGTTATTAAGAAAATTTTATTTAGATTTGGAAAATTGTACTTGTGATGAAGAGCAGTTAAAAAATAAGTATTTGGAGAATGTATATTTTGTTATTGCTGATTTTTATGGTGTGCCACCAGAAAAATTTAATTTTGAATATACTGATAAAGATGGTAATTATCATATTGATAAAGAACTTACTCCTAAAGAATTTTATGATAAATATATTGGTGTTGATTTAAAGCATGATTATGTAGAGATAATTAGCTATCAAGATAAAGAATTTAAATATAATAATATTTATGAGATTGAAGAAACTTCAATAATTAGTGGTAAAGAAGATAACTTGTTTTTGAATATTCCATCTAAGGAATTTCGAAATCTTATTATTAAACAATTAAAAAATGAAGAACCGGTATATTTTTATTGTTCTACCACATCAAAGAGAATAGAGGGAGTATGGACAGATTTACTTAAAAGATATGGAGATGTTTTTGATATTGACTTATATTTGGATAGAAATTCTATTTTAAAAACAAATGGAATAACAGATTGTCATTGTATGTTAATAACAGGTGTAAATGTTGTTGATGATAAAACTGATAGATGGAAAATTGAAAATAGTTGGGGTAATAAGTATGGAAACAAAGGATATTATGTTGCTACTGATGATTGGATAGATACTTATGTCCATAGAATAGTTATTAATAAAAGATTTTTAGAAAAAAAGCATTTGGAAATTTTGAAACAAAACAAAATTAAAATGGAAAAATGGAAGGCTAAATGTTAATGATTTAAACGATATTTATAAGAATTTTTGTTATTTAGAATGAAAACTTTAACTTAAAAATTTAGTAATAGATTCTAACTAGAAATAGTTAGAATTTTGCTTTTGAAAAATGTATTTTATAATATTGTACATATTATTGCAAATGAATTGCACATATATTGTACTTGGCTTTTGTTTTAAAATATAGTATTATTATTCATGAGGAGGGATATATTATGAATACTGTATCTAATACAACTAACATGACTATCAGGATAGATAAAGATCTAAAAAAGAGTGTAGATAGTTTTGTTTAAAAAATTAGGAACAAATACTAATTCTGCTATTAATATGTTTTTAAGACAATGTGATAGATAACAAGGACTTGTTTTTATTCCTAGTATGAATACAACTCCTAGTAAGAACTATTAGAATCTTTGCAAAAAATAGAGGACTACAAAAATGGTAAAATTGAATTAGATAGTTATGATGATGTAAAATCTTTAAGAAGTGCTTTAACTGATGATTAATAAAAAAATGCATTTTATTTTTATCTAACAATTTTAAGTATAGAATGTCATATTGAACTAGACTGGTTACTTGTATATCAATATGAAGATGACAAACTTAATCTTTTATTGATCACTACAGGCAGTCGTAGCGAATTATTTAGGCTCTTTGTCAAATAATGGGTGAAAACCAAAAATGATAAAGAAATTTGAATGAAACTGATGCTTAATAAGCATTGGCTTTTTTTATTAAATAAAATTAGTGGATATTTTTTGACATCCACTAAATATTATAGAACCATAAAGCCAAACAAAATTATGTTTTTATTTTTTTCTTATTAATGATTTCTCTTTAATTTTATTTTTAGCAATTAATATTTTAGAAGCAATATTAAATTTATTTATTATTGCATTTTGAGTATTACAAGGTAATTCTATTAATTTTCCAGCAAAGTCTAATGTTTGTTTTCTATTGCTACATAATGTTTTTGTTCTTGAACTACAAATACCTTCTATATCTACACATCTTACTTTCCAATCATTTTTATTATATATTATCATTAGTGGTCTAACAGTTGTTGTATTTCCTTTTGTTGTACATTTTGTAATCACAATAAAATTAAATGCTCTAACTTCAGGATTTGGATGAGATAATAGTTTATCAAATTCAAAATCTTCTATATTAGTCATTGCGATTGGAAAATCAACGAAATCATTATAAACTTGCATATTATAACATACTTGTTTTTCTTCATTAACCATAATATCCTCCTTTGTTGTACTATATTTTAACACAAAATCGGTCATTTTCAACATTCTTTGACTCAAAATGGTAAAAATGTAGTATACTTGTATTAGTTAGTAAGTTATTGCTACCTATTAATGTTGGTAAGAAAAGTTATTCTACTTCTTCTTCACAGGCACCAGTTTGATTTAAAAGTGAATATTATCTTGATAGTATTCTTTTTTCTTTATTAATTTTTAAATATTAAAAAAGATTACTTATATTTAAGTAATCTATTTTCTAATTAGTGTTTTACGAACAGGTAATTCTTTTTCTTGCAAATCTTTTTCTTCAAATAGTTCAAGTTTTGAAGTGCTTAAAATTACTTTGTCTTTTTTTATTTTTTTACTTATTTGCCTTAAAACTGCTACTTGATCATCTTTATCTAGTAAATAAAAGTATCTGATAATTTTTTCTTCTTTTGAAAGAATTTTTCCTTCATCATTTTGAGTTGTACTTTTTGTTACTTCTTCAATGACTTCTGCATCTTCTAATGACTTTATATTAATGATAGTATTTTCTTTTGCTAATTCTTGTTGTAAATCAGAAGCGCTTTGTTTAGCTTTTCTTAATTTTCTTTTATATTTTTTGTTTGATATATTCCCTGTAATAGCAGATACAATACCACCAGTACCAACCATTGTTATTATAGAAGGTAAAATTATTTCTGGTGTATATTGAAAACCAAGGTTGAAAGCAATTATTTCTATTAAACCAAAAATACCTATGCTAATACCAAAACCTAAGATAGCATCATTTTTTGCATTGTTTTTGGTATTTAATACATCTATATCATTATTTAAATCACTATTATATTTAACTTCTTTCATTATAAATTTCCCCCTTTCAGAAGCAGTAATATTATATAATATATTTTAAATAAATGCAAGTATTTATTGATATTGATAAGATTTTATGATATTATTTATTTGTAGGGTGGTTATATGAAAGAATTAAATAAATGTTATTTGATTGATAATAAATATATTATAATTAATTATACTTCTAGTAAGAAAATTAAATATGATAATGAAAAGAAAATTGATAGAATTATTAATGATGGATATTATAAAATTAATTTAGAAAATATTATATTAATAGTTAGAAGTATATTAGGTATGGAAAATGAGAATACTTTTAGAGTTACGATTGTATATCATGAAAATATTACTGATTTAGTATATTTTAGTAAAGGTAAAATTGTTAAATATGCTAAGAAAGTAGGAAATAATAGCAGTTATTTAGATATATTATATACTGTGAAGAAAGGATTAAATATTAATACTAATAATAAAGATAGTGATTTTGTTGATTTGATTCCAAACGAAGTTAAGAGAATGAATAATTTAGAAAATATTAAGGATATTACTTTGAAAAAAAGTGATTTGTTATTATATGAAATATATAAATTATTTTATTGTGATACTCCTAATTTCTTCGATAATAATGATAGAATTAGGGCACAAGTTATGATGTTTATACTTAGTGAATATGGTATTTCTATTGATACTGATATATTTTCTTTAAGTAAGGATTATCCTAAAAGTTTAAAGATTAACGAGAGTATGAATAGACTTATGATTGCTAATGATATTTCTAAAATAAATGTTAGAGATTATTATAAAAAAGATATTATTGCTATAGGTAAAATTCTTTTAAATTGTAATACTGATGAACTTATTGCTGTTGCTAAGTATATGTATATAAGTAAATATAGAGATAAGAACTATATGAATGATAATGCTTATAGATTGGTAAAGAAAATTAATAGAAATAGAAATAATTAATTGTTTACATTGAACTTAATTTATTTTAGAATTGTGATTATAAGATAATTGAAGTAGGCATTTAGACATTGATAATAATAAGAGTAAAGGAATTATACTAGGAATATTAATATTAGTGTTTACTACTGGTAATGCTTTATTAAAGAGTTAATTTATATATTAGAAAAATAAAGACAGGGCTTTAGGCCCTGTCTTTATCTATATCTAGTAAGTTTAAATGGGTGATCATTGATATCGTAACCAAGTTCACTTATTCTTCTTACTACAAAGGTAAGTAAACGATGATTTAGATACTGATCTCCTTTGCCCATTTGATTTAGAACATCTTGGTATGCTGGCATCCAATTTAAATTATTAGGATTTTCATATCTAATTAGTTCATGAGTTACTGCATTTACTTCTTCAAAAATATCGTCTGGTATAATATAAGACTTTGGTTCCATTATAAATTCCTCCTGCTAATTCTATTATACTACTATTTTTTGTTAAAATATGTAACTTATTTGGTTACAAAAATAACAATATTTTTTACAACCTTATATATAATACTATATTTTTTATATAAAAGCAATAGTTTTGGGAGTAATTCTTTATTTACTAATGGTTAAATACATGATATAATTAGGTAGGATGGTGGATATATGGATTATATATCAATAGATAATTTTGAAGGGCCTTTGGATTTACTTTTACATTTGGTAAAGGAGTCTAATATAGATATTTTTGATATTAAAGTAGAAGAGATAACGGATAAATATTTAGATTATATTAATCATGAAGAGAATCTTAATATTAATATTTCTTCTTCTTATTTAGTTATGGCTGCAGAGCTTATGTATTTGAAGTCTAAACTATTACTTCCTAGTAATAAGAAAGAGGAAGATAATAGTGAAGAAGATGAAGAGATTACGAGAGAGAATCTTATTAATAAGTTACTTGAATATAAGAAATATAAAGAGATGACACCAGTATTTAAAGAATTAGAGGAAGAAAGAAAGAAGATATATATTAAGGCTCCAGAGAAGGTTAGTAATTATACTGAGAGTGTTCTTAGTGGAGAAGATACGATTGATAATTTACTTGAGGCTTTTAAGAAATTTTTAGAGAGAAAAGAACTTGATAAGCCTTTAGAGACTACTGTTACTAAAAGGGAATATTCGGTTAGAGAGAGAAAGAATAATATTAAGAAGATTCTTATGACTAAGAAGAAGGCTTATTTAGATGATTTGTTTGAAGAGTATAATAGACCAATAGTGGTTGTTACTTTTTTATCAATATTAGAAATGGTTAAAGAGAAAGATGTTGTTATTAATCAAGATAAGAATTTTGATAAGATATTAATAGAATTGAGGAATTAAGATGGAAAGTGTAGTAGAAGGACTTTTATATGTTCAAGGTGATCTTGGTATTACTTTGAAAGATATTGAGAGAATATTAGGAATTGATGAAGAAGAGGCTAAGAGGATTGTTCTTAGTTTGAAGAATTATTATGATGATAATAAGAGAGGTCTTAGAATTAATTTTTTAGGTAATACGATTAAACTTACGACTAGAGAAGAACATAAGGAATATTATCAGAAGTTACTTGAAGAACCGACTTCGAATTGTTTATCACAGTCGGCTTTAGAGACACTTGCTATTATTGCCTACAATGAACCTATTACGAGGGGGAATGTTGATTCTTTACGAGGAGTTGATTCGGCTTATGTTATGAGAAGGTTACTAGCTAAAGGACTTATTAAAGAGTGTGGTAAGGCTGATACTATTGGTAGACCTACTTTATATAAGACTACTGATGAGTTTTTGGATTATTTTGGACTTGGTAGTAGGGACGATTTACCTAAGATTGAATTAGATATGGAAGAAAAGGGGACTAAAGATTTATATAAGACTATATATAAGGAGGGGGAATAGATGAATGATAGAATAATGAGTAGTGAAGAATTTAAAGAGGATAAGGATATGACTATTAGACCGGTATCTTTAGATGAGTATGTTGGTCAAAGTGAGATTAAAGAGAATTTAGGGGTATTTATTAAGTCTTCAGTTATGAGAGGAGAGACTTTAGATCATATTTTATTATATGGTCCTCCTGGACTTGGTAAAACTACTCTTGCTTATATTATTGCTAATGAACTTGGTACTAATATTAAGACTGCTAGTGGGCCTTCGATTGAGAAGAGTGGGGACTTAGCTGCAATACTATCTACTTTAGAAGAAGGGGATGTTCTATTTATTGATGAGATTCATAGAATTCCTAGATATATTGAAGAGATTTTATATCCAGCAATGGAAGATTTTTACTTAGATATAATAGTAGGTAGTGATGGTTCATCTAGAAATATTAAGATTAATTTACCACATTTTACGTTAGTAGGAGCTACTACTAGGGCTGGTGATTTATCTAGTCCTTTAAGAGATAGATTTGGTATTATTTCTAAACTTAATTTTTATACTGAGGATGAACTATATCAGATTATTAAGAGAACTTCTAGGGTACTTGATACTCCTATTACGGATGATGCTGCTAGGGAACTTGCTAAGAGAAGTAGGGGTACTCCGAGAATTGCTAATAGATTATTTAAGAGAGTTAGGGATTTTGCTTTGGTATATGGTGATGGTATTATTAATAAAGAGATTCTTGATAATTCTTTAGATAGATTAAAAGTTGATAAGACTGGTTTGGATGATACTGATTATAATTTACTTCTTTCTATTGTAGAAAGATTTAATGGGGGACCTGTAGGACTTGAGGCTCTTGCTTCTTCAATTGGAGAAGAGGCTTCTACTATTGAGGATGTATATGAACCTTATTTATTACAACAGGGTTATTTAAAGAGAACTGCTAGAGGTAGGGTTGTTACTGATAAGACTTATGAATATTTAGGTATTAAGAAAGATTAATATATTATGCCCTACAAGTCTAAGGTCTTGTAGGGTATTTCAAAGCCATTAAGTCTTTGAAATAAAGCTTTTGGTGGTATATGCAAATTTTGGGATAATCACGAGTAAAGAAATGAATTTCAGTTATTGTAAAAAATGCAACAACTGAAAGAGATGGTTAATTGAATAGGTTATTATAATTTGAATGATGGAAAACTTGATATAATTTTAACTTGTCGGAAATACTGACAAATTGAAAGAGTTAAAATAATGATATGTTTATTTAGATAGGAGCGTGTTATGAGGAAATTTAGTTATATTACTGATTATGGTTTAATTAATTCTAGTGTAAGAGGTTATATTACAGAGTTAGAGAAAGAACTTGCTATGCTTATTGATATGGAAGTTAATAATGATATTTATATAGATACTTATAAGAAATTAAAAGAATTTAAAAGTAAATATTCTGATTTATATGGTATTTATAATAAGATACTAAATGATTTAACTAGTGGAGATAATGTAGAATATTGTTTTAAGTATGGTAAATATAAAGAGGATGCTTCGTTAGTAGGATTAGAGTTTGAAAAAGATTTAAAAGAGATATTTGAGTTAGAAGAGAAGTGCAGAGATTATTCTATTAAGTTATGGGAAAGAGATATTACTAATTATGATAATATTACTAATGGAGAAGACTTTATGACTGTAATTCATGCTAGTTATTTAGAACCTGGTGTAAAGGGAGAATTAAATTATCATGATAATGTGTATAGTAAACAATATTTATCTTGCTCTTTAATATCAGATAGAGAACTTAATACTTTTGGAGATGCTAAAACATTATTTGTTATGGATGTTAATAGTGATAGTTATATTGCTTCTTCTTTTGTTGATTCTGTTACTTCAGAAACTACTAAGGCTGATTTTAATACTTTAAAAGAAATTGATGTTAATGGAAATAAACATTATATTAAGGTTGGTTATACTAATGATATGAAAAGTTCTGTTACTTCAATTAGTAGTCCTAAAATGATAGAAGAATTAAGTATTCAAAGGGAATTAAAAGATAGTGGAGAGTTATATAGATATAATAGTCAAACTAATGAAGTGGTATTAGATAGAACTAAAACAAGAGTAGTAGGTGCTTTACTTCTTAGTAATGGCTGTGATTTGTTACTAGGTGAATATATTAATCTTAAACAAAGGGGAATAAGATTTAAATGTATTAATAAAGGTTTATATAGGCAAAAAAATAATATTTCTCCATATAATGAAGAAGAGTATAATAAATTTATTATTAGTTTAGATAGTTTAGATGAAGTTATTTCTAGATATAACATTTCAGATGATTTACTTAGAGAATATTATTATGAGGTAGTATTACCTATGAAATATGATGATAATGTTATGAAAGTAATTAATAAAAAGTTTTCTTTATATTTACCAGATATTGCGAGTGGAAAGGGTAGATAGATAGTTAACTTACAGTGAACTTATATCACTTTACGAGCTGAAAAAATGTACACAAATGGTACATTTTTTTTAGCTTTTGGATATGGTATAATATTGATATATTGAAGGAAAAAATAAATTGATTAATAATTATTAAGCTTTGGATTTAATTATAGTTTTAATTTATTAAATGAAGAATTAATGTCTTAATGTTGAATTAATACAATATTAAGGTTGATTGGTGTAAACCCTTACTTGGAGGTGTAAATTTCATGAATATAAAAAATTTATCTTTATCATTTGGGGTGCAAGAAGTTTTTGATGATGTTAATTTGAATATTGGAAACAACGAAAAAGTAGGTGTTATAGGAGTTAATGGTGCGGGGAAGACAACTTTTTTTAAAGTAATAATGGGTTTGATTCAACCTGATAGTGGTAGAATTATTTTAGAAAATAATTCTAGAATTGGATTGTTACCACAAGTAATCAATGATGAAGTTCCATCATTGAACATAAATGTATTTGATTTTATAATGTCTGGCAGACCAATTAATGAGTTAAATAACGAATTACAAAATGTATACGAAGAAATATCAAAAGAGCAAGATGAAAAAAAACAAAAAGTTTTATTTAAAAAGGTTGATACAATACAACAAAGATTGGAATATTGGGATTATTATAGTGCAGAAAGTATTTTGCTGAAAATAATAGAAGGTATGGATATATCATCAAATATGTTAAATAAAAAAATATCTGAGTTATCTGGTGGTCAAAAATCTAAAGTAGCATTTGCTAGATTGTTGTATTCTAAACCGGAGTTAGTTTTATTAGATGAGCCAACTAATCATCTTGATGAAAAAACTAAAAAATTTGTTATAAGTTATTTAAAAGAATATAAAGGTAGTGTTTTTGTTATTTCACATGATATTAATTTTTTGAATCAATTTATAACTAAGACTTTGTTTTTAGATAAAAGAACGAAAAAAATGGAATTGTATGATGGGAATTATGATAATTTTAAAAAATTACACGAAGAAAAAGAAAAGTCATTACAAAAGCAGGCTCAGTGTCAAGAAAGAGAAATAGAACATTTACAAATGATAGTTGATAAGTATTCATCGGCTTCTGGTAAAAAAAAGAAAATGGCACAAGATCGTGAGAAGAAACTGGAAAAACTAAAGGCTAATAAAATAGAAGTTGCTCCACAGCAAAAGAAAGTAAAAATTAATATGGATATGAATAGAACAAGTTCGGATATACCATTAAAAATAAAAAAAGTTTGTTTTAGATATGATAAATCAACTAACGATAATATTATTGACAATTTAACTTTAGATGTTTATAAAGGAGAGAAAATATTAATTGTTGGTGAAAATGGTGTTGGTAAATCAACTTTGCTAAAATTAATTATTGGGCAATTAATACCAGATAGTGGTGAAATTTATTTAGGAAACAAAACTGATATCGGTTACTATGCTCAAGAACATGAACTTTTAGATAATAATAAAACGATTTTAGAAAATTTTTCAGAAGTAACAATATCCCAAAAAGCTTTAAGAGCTTTGCTAGGTAGATTTTTATTTTTTGATAATGATGTGTTTAAAAAAGTTTGTATATTATCACCTGGAGAGCGAAGTAGGGTAGCTTTAGCAAAACTATCATTAAAAGGTGCAAACATGTTAATATTGGATGAACCAACAAATCATTTGGATTCGGAAACGCAATTGATTATAGCGGAAACATTTAAAACCTTTAAAGGAACTATGTTAATTGTGTCACATAATCCTGACTTTGTTGATAATTTGGGAATAGAAAGAACGCTAATATTGCCTGAAGGGGAATTATCATATTATGATAGAAGTGTTGTTGAACATTATCATGAATTAAACTCTAATTACAATAGTAGAAAAAAACGGATGTGATAAGGTGATTGGTTTATTTGCAAATGAAAAACATGCGATAACAAATGAAATAGATGTTAAAAAAATTGAACAAATTATAGATAAAATAAAATATATTAATGACAATTTATGCCATTATGTAATAAAACTATATTATGAATATTCGGACATAATTAGTGAAAATAATGTCAAAGACATTAATGAAGAATTGAAGCATAAATATAAAAATAATATTATTGATATAAAAAATGATATACAAAAAATTAAAAAATGCAACTTGATAATTTCTCCAAGTCATTCAGATACATATTTTATTTTAAGTGAATTGTTTAAAGATTACGATAATAATGTCTTGGTGATATGTTATGACATGCATTCAGATACATACGACTATAATGATGACTTATGGAAAGGTAATGTGTTTTCAAAATTGTTAAAGGAAAATGTAATAGAAAATCTTATTGTATATGGTATTCCTAAAAGTAAAATAAACAATTCATTAAATGATATACCTGTTGATATAAAGGAAAAAATAAAAATAAAGAAAAATTTTTTTATAAGGAAGGAAATTAAAGAAATTAATCCTCAAACTGTATTTATATCTATAGATATAGATTGTTTAGATACGAGAAAGAAAAAATATAGTTCTTTAGAATATTGTCCTATGACAATTTTAAGTAATTTAAGTAGAATAGATATTAAAAATAAAAATGATAATGAAATAATTAAATTAATAAAAGATTGTATATTTGTTAAAAATGATTTGGGTTATTCAAATTTATATAGAGTAGGAGAAAATACATTGAATATCAAAAAGTTAATTAGAAACATAAAAAAAGTAAAAAAATATTGCATAAAAAATAATATAAATTTAGGGATTGAAGGTATGTATGCCGATATATCTGAAGTAAGTGGGTATGATTATAGTAAAAAAACTATAGAGATGATGTCTGAGTTGATAGATGAATTAATTTAAGGAGGTGATTTTTGTGAGAGCATTATTTTTAAAAAAAGTAGATAAATTAGCTGCAAATGAAGTTGTGTATAATTGCAAACGTGGTTAATTTACAATTGGTGGAGAATATAATTTTATTCTCCCCTGTTTTTTATAATTAGGAGTGGTTTATATGAATATGAATAAATTAGAAATATTATCTATAATATTAACAAATAGATGCAATTTAAAATGTGTTTATTGTGGTAGAAATGAAAATAAAGATAATGAATGTATAAAAAGGGAATTATCAAATAGCAAATGGCTTGAAATTTTTAAAGATGCAAAAGATATTGGCTTAAAAAAAGTTAATATGACTGGAGGAGAAATTTTTTGTCGTAGTGATAGTATTGAATTAATTAAAGATACTATTAATATGGGATTAAATGTTAGTATTGAAACAAATGGCACAATGATAACTGAAAGTCAAATTAAAGAATTGTCACAATATAAAGATAATCTATCTATGTCAATAAGTTTAGATGGAATTACTTCTGAAACAAATAATTTAACAAGGGGAAATGGTTCTTTTGAAAAAACATTTAATACAATAAAAACAATAAAAAAGTATAATATTCCATTAAGAATTATAACTGTTTTAAGTGATAATAATTATGATGAGATTCCTAAGTTGGCAAAAACTATTCATGAAGAGTTAGGTTTAGGTTTTAGGCTGTTACCAAATATAATTGAATATGGAAAAGGGGTAACAGCTAATGATGAATATGGAGTATCTTATCCCAAAATAAAAAAATTAATGGATGATTTTTATTATGATTTTTTAAGAAAACATGCTGAAGACGAAAATTTAACAATAGAATTGAATATGGCTATAATTCCAATAGATATTTATAGACATAGTTTTTGCCCATGGGGGAAAGCTATGCTAGGAATAGGTTATTCTGGAAATGTAGCATTGTGTCATGTTGCATCAGATAATGATATGTTTATTTTTGATAATGTTAAAAATAATAAAATATCAGATATATGGAAGTATAATAAAAAATTGTTAAAATTTGTCAATGAAAATCCTGATGATTTAAAAGGCGTGTGTGGAAATTGTTTAGCAAGAAGTTTATGCAGAGGTGGTTGTAGGCTACATGCTATGTCAAAATATTTAGGTGACTTTTATGCACCTGATCCTGATTGTCAAAAAGTATATGATATAGGAATGTTTCCTGAATATGCGTTAGACGATGTAGAGAAGGTTTGTAACTATGAAAAATGATCTTAAGATATCTACTTTTATTCATGTCTTGGATGACAATAATTTGTGGAATGCATTAAAAAAAGAAAAAATTGAATGTGATGGTTATGTATCAAGATATATTATTGATAACAAAGATAAAATAGGCTTAGATAATATTCCTTTGACGATAAAATATAATTCTGATATTATTACAACCAGAAGTGAAGAGGAAAAATTAATAAGGCTATTAGCAAATAAAACAACAGATAAACAATTTCAAGGATTATATCTAATAACTACGACAAATTGTAATTTAAACTGTGATTATTGCTTTTATAGAAGTGATATTAGTGAATCATTATTAAAAAGAAGTAATATGAATTTTGATGTTGCTAAAAATGCGATTGACAAATTTAAAGAAAATGTGGTTAATAATTTTAAAGATAATAATTATTGGCAACAAATTACATTTTATGGTGGTGAACCTTCGATTAATAAAGAATTATTAAAACAAGCTATTCCATATGCTAGAAAAGTTTTTAATGATGAATATACTAGTATTGTAGTAAATACGAACCTTACTATTTATGATGAAGAGTTATTTGAAATTTATAAAGCTAATGATATTGAGGTGCAAGTATCTATAGATGGTAAAAAGGAACAACATGATTTACATAGAAAAAAGCGTGATGGTACCGGAAGTTTTGAAATAGTGTTAGAAAACATTTTAAAATTAAAGAAGTTGGGAGTAAGAGTTGTTCCTATGATTACTGCATCAGATGCAAATGTTGATAATTTTAGTGATATATTATGTGATATTATAGAAAAATTAGATGTTGATGATTTTGGAGTAAATATATTGATTACTAATTCATATAGTATCGATAAAAGTTATCCATTAAAATTAGCTCGAGAAATGATAAAAGCATATAAAAGAATCGGTAAAAAAGTATTCGATTATTCTTTTGTTGAATTGTATGAAGGTATATTAGGAATTAGTAAAGATATAACGAAGAATTCTTGTGGTAGTGGAAGAAAGATAACGGTTTTTCCAAATGGAAAAGTTTTTTCTTGCCAAGCACTAGAAAAGCATCCTAAAAATTATATGGGAAATTTAACCGATGATTTTATTAATAGTGAAAATTGGAACTATTGGAGAAAAAGAAATAAATTTCTTAATGAAAATTGCTTAAATTGTGAAGTTATTGGTTCATGTGGTGGTGGATGTGCTATGGGTTCATATAATAAAAATAAAACGATTTATGATGTTGATTATAATCAGTGTGAGTATGCAAAAGTTTTATTTAAAGAATTACATAATATAAAATATTAAGTTAAGAAATTAAAAATCTGATTATTTAAAGAAATTCAGTTTGGTTAACTTATAGTGAACTTAAGTCGTTTTACGGGCTGGAAAAATGTACACAAATGGTACATTTTTTTTAGCTTTTGATTATGGTATAATATTAGTGTTTTAGAGGTGAAATTTTGTAAAGGGTGGTTTAGATGGAATTACTAAAAAGAATAGAAGAATTAAAAAGGGAAATACTGAATAATCCTAGTGATAGTTTTGATATTATTCTTAATAATATTCCTAAATATACTATGTATGGATATATTAGGGAGTGTAATAAGAATAATTTAGATAGATATGCACTTAGATTTGGAAGAAAAAGGTATACTTATGGGGAATTTATTGATTTAATAGATAGATATGCTAAGGGATTTGCTGCTATGGGGATTAGAAAAGGTGATAGAGTAGCGCTTTTACTTCCTAATTTACCAGAGTCTACTATTATTATATATGCTTTAAATAAGATTGGAGCTATTTCAGATAATATTGATCCTACTAGTAAAGAAGATAGAATGAAATATTTTTTAGAAAAAGAAAAAGTAAATGCTATTGTATGTTTTGATAAAGTATATGAAACTTCAATTAAATCTATTGAGAATTATATTTATAATGAATTGAATATTGATAAAGTATTAATTACTAAGATTACTGATTCTTTACCTATGATTGAAAGTGCTATGTATAGAATGAAGTATAGGGATGAGAATATTGTTAAGAGAGTAAGTACTTCATATGGTAATATTAATATATTTGGAATAAATAGATTTCTTAATGATTCAAGATATCAAGTATGTTATACTAATCCATATGTAGAGAATGAAGTTGCTACAATATGCCATTCTTCTGGTACAACAGGCGTACCGAAAACTATTCCTTCAACTAATGAGAATGTTAATTTTATTGCTTTTCAACATCAAATATCAAATATAGATTATAGTAGAGTTAAAACATTTTTACATGTACTTCCTGGTTTTGCTCAGTTTGGTTTTTCTGATTCGATGCATTTGGGCCATAGTTTAGGATTAGAAATGATAGAAATACCAATATTTTCACAAGAAAATATTATTGATATTTTACTTAAAACTAAGGCTAATTGTTTATTTGGTACACCTTCTTTTTGGCTTAGACTTATAGGTAGTGATAAATATAATAATGCTGATTTATCTTTTCTTGAAGAAGCAGTATATGGAGGTGGTACACTTACTATTACACAGCTTGCTAATATTAATAGATTTTTAATATCGCATAATGCTAAGTGTTTACTTAGAACTGGTTATGGTATGAGTGAATTTAATGGTACTTGTATATTAGAAGATCCTTTTATGTCTACTCCTGGTAGTTGTGGAATTGATTTACCTGGTGGTAGTGGTATTATTATTAATCCTGATACTATGAAAGAATTGAGTCGTGGAGAATTTGGCCATTTATATTATAGTAAGGGTAGTAATCCAGTATGCGAATTTGATGGAGAAGTATTACATAAAACAATTAATATCGATGGAAGAGAGTATATTGATACTGGAGATATAATGAAAAAGAATGCTAGAGGGGAATACTTTTTTGAAGGTAGAGCAAGTGGTATGATATCTAGATATGATGGTTATAAGATATATCCTAATGCTTTAGAAAATGCTGTTACTAGTTCTTCTTATGTAGAAGATGCTATGGTATCTGAATATTATGACGAAAGTAATTTTGGTGCTATGCCTCTTATATATGTTGTTTTATCTAAAGAGAGTAAGGGTATTGATATAAAAGATATTATAAAGAATATTATTGATAATTATATTTTAAGTAATAATAATATGTCGTTTCGTGATATACCTACTAAATGGAAAGTGGTAGATGAGTTACCATATACAACGGCTTTAAAGAAAGACTATAAAAAAATAAAAGAAAATGGTATTGATGGAAGTGAGATTAGTATTGTTTGTCATGAGACTAATATGGGACTTGATTATTATGATATAGTTATGCCTACTAAAGGTAAAAAACTAATAAAGAAATAAAAAGGTGGTAGTAGTATGAATTTTAATTTAGGTTTAACATTTTCAGGGATGGTTTATATATTACTTATAATTATTATATATTTTAAAAGAAAAAGAATTAAATCTAAAGAAAATAAGATATATAGTTTACTTCTTATATCTACATTTGTAGAGTTATTATTAGGAATGGTTAGTTATATATTTATTGTTAATATAGATAGTATGGCTTATATTACAAGAATAATTAATGTATTATATTTAATATCTTTAGATAGTTGGATATTATTCTTTATGTTATATGTTATTTCAATATCTTCAGATTTTAAGTCTAAAAAATTATATAAAATATTTTGGGTAGTATATGTTTTGATTGCATTTTTGATATCAATATTACCAATTAATTATTATTATAAAAATAATATTATGTATACTAGTGGTTTAGCAGTTAATTTTACTTATTTAATTGCTATAATTGCTATTTTAGTAATTGTTATTAATTCGATTGTTAATATCAAAAAACTTGGTAATAAGAAGTATATACCTATGTTTATATTTCTTTTGTTTGGAGGAATTGCTTTGTTTCTTCAGATAAAATATCCAGAATTATTTTTAATTAGTCCTTTAGAAGTATTAGTTACTGTTGTTATGTATTTTACAATAGAGAATCCTGATATGAAGACAATTGAAGAGATACATAAGGCTAAGGAGATTAGTGATAATGCTAATGAAGAGAAGACTTTATTCTTATATAATATGACTAATGAGATAAGGGGTATTACTAAAGATATTAATAAAGAAGCTGATAATATATTAGATGAGACTGATAATAAGAAAGTTAATGTAGAAGTTATTGAAGATTCTGCTAGAGAGATAAAGGGTAGTACTGCTAAGTTTACTACTATAACTAATGAAATATTAGATGTTTCTAATATGGATGGGGCTAGTATTAGAGTGTATGATGAAAAATATAATATTAAGTTGATACTTAAGAGTTTGATTAATACTTATAAGAAGAGATGTAATGATAAGAATATTGTTTTTAGAAGTAATATTAATAGTGATATGCCAGAATTTTTATATGGTGATGGTATTAATTTGAAGAAAGTTATTGATATTTTGTTAGATAATAGTGTTAAGTATACTAATGATGGTTATGTAGAGTTAGATGTTAATACTATTATTAAGAATGATATAGTTAGACTTATTATAACAGTAGAGGATTCTGGTATTGGTATTGATAGTGATAAGTTAGGTAGTTTATTTGTTAATGAGAAGGATTATAAAGAAGAGAATTATGATTTAAATGATACTTTATATAATGTTAAGAAGATTATTACTTTAATGAATGGTACTATTATTCCTAGTAGTATATATGGAACTGGTACTAAGATGAAGATTATATTAGATCAGAAATTAGTAGTTAGTGATAATAAGTTAAATGAATATGAAAAAGTAATTGATAAGAAAGATGTATTATTAATTGGTAATTTAAATAGTAAGATAATTAAAGATATTGTTAAAGATAAGAATATTAATTTAGAAATAATAGAACTTGGTAAAGAGGCTTTAGATAAGATTAGGGGTAAAAAGAAATATGATTTAATATTAATTGAAGATAATATTAAGCCTCTTAGTGGTATAATTATTATGAAGAAATTATTGATGGTTAAGTCTTTTAATACTAAAGTTATATTACTTAGTAGTAATAATGAGTATATTGATAATTATGATAAATATGGTTTTAATGATGTTATATCTGAACCTATAGATGAAGATATATTTATTGATAAGATTAATAAATACTTGGAAAGATGAGAAAATTCATAAAAACTATTTACAAATCGTAAAATATAGTGTATTATTAATATGTTCCTTGAACTTTGTTATTGGTACCTCTTACCATAACTAGGTTAAAGGTGAAAATAAGATAAGGAGGAAAATATAATGGCTTTAAATAAAGATAAGAAAGCACAAATCATTAAAGAATTTGCTAGAGATAGTAAAGACACAGGGTCTCCTGAAGTACAAATAGCTATTCTTACTAATGAGATTAATGCTTTAACTGAACATCTTAAAAATAACAAACAAGATAAAGCTTCTAAGAGAGGACTTTTAATTAAAGTTGGTAAGAGAAGAAGTTTATTAAACTATCTTGTTAAGACTGATGTTAAGAGATACAGAGATGTAGTTGCAAAATTAGGATTAAGAAAATAATTAATAAAAGTAGGCACTCTTTTTTGAGTGTCTTTAATTTTAAAAAGATAACTGAAATTGGAGGTAGATGATATGGATAAGAAAGTATTTGAGTTAGATTTTTATGGAAGAAAGATAGTAGTAGAACATGGACAAGTTGCTAAACAAGCTGATGGAGCTGTTCTTGTTAGATATGGAGATACGGTAGTACTAAGTACTGCTGTTGTTAGTAAGAGTGCTAATCTATTATCTGATTTCTTTCCACTTATGGTTTTATACCAAGAAAAGTTATATTCTGTAGGTAAGATACCTGGAGGATTTATTAAGAGAGAGGGTAGACCTACTGATGCTGCGACACTTGCGGCTCGTATGATTGATAGACCCCTTAGACCATTGTTTCCTGAGGATTTTAAGAATGAAGTACAGATTGTTAATACAGTGTTATCAGTAGATCAAGATAATTCACCTGAACTTACAGCTTTATTTGGATCTTCACTTGCTACTTGTATTAGTAAGATACCTTTTAATGGTCCAGTAGCAGCTGTTAAGGTTGGTAGAGTAGATGGTGAATTTATTATTAATCCTACTGTAGAACAAAGTGAGAAGTCTGATATAGACCTTACAGTAGCGGGAACAAAGGATGCTATTAACATGGTTGAAGCTGGGGCTAGAGAGGCTTCGGAAGATGATATGCTTGAGGCATTAATGTTTGGACATGAGGCTATTAAGAAGTTAATTGCTTTTGAGGAAGAAGTTATTAGTGCTATTGGCGTAGAAAAGATGGAATATGAGAAGTTAGAAATAACTGATGAACTTAGAAGTGAAGTAGATAGTATTGTTAGAGAAAGACTTGATAAAGCACTTAGAATTAAAGATAAGTTAGAGAAGTATAGTGCTATTGATAACTTAGAAGAAGAAGTAATAGAAAAGTATAAGAGTGAAAATGAAGATACTATGAAACCTGAGGAATTAAAAGAATTACTTACTAAGGTGGCTTTAATATTCCATGGTATTGAGTATGAATTATTTAGAAATATTGTTGTTAAAGAAAAGACTAGAGCTGATGGTAGAAAAATGGATGAAATTAGACCATTATCTACAGATATTGATTTATTACCTAGATGTCATGGTAGTGCTTTATTTACTAGGGGACAAACACAAAGTTTAGCTACTGTTACACTTGGAGCACTTGGAGAACATCAAATTCTTGATGGTCTTGGAATTGAAGATGCTAAGAGATTTATGCTTCATTATAATTTTCCACCATTCTCAGTAGGTGAAACTGGTAGATATGGGGCTCCTGGTAGAAGAGAAATTGGTCATGGAGCATTAGGAGAGAGAGCACTTTCTTATGTTATTCCTAGTGAGGAAGAATTTCCTTATACGATAAGAGTTGTTAGTGAAATATTAGAAAGTAATGGTTCTAGTAGTCAGGCTACTATTTGTGCTGGTACGATGGCTCTTATGGCTGCGGGTGTTCCTATTAAGAAACCAGTAGCGGGTATTGCTATGGGACTTATTACTCATGAAGATGATTATACTATTCTTACTGATATTCAAGGTATGGAAGATCATCTTGGAGATATGGACTTTAAAGTAGCAGGAACTCGTGATGGTATTACTGCTCTTCAAATGGATATTAAGATTGATGGTATTAATAGGGAAATATTAAAAGAAGCTTTAGCACAAGCTAAGAAAGCTAGATTTGAGATATTAGATGTTATTGAGAAACAAATAGATAAACCTAGAGAAGATGTATCTAAATATGCTCCTAAGACTGAGGTATTTATGATTAATCCGGATAAGATTAAAGATGTTATTGGTCGTGGTGGAGAGATGATTACGAAGATTATCTTAGAATGTAGTAATGTTAATACTGTTAATGATATTAATGCTGTTAAAGTTGATTTAGAAGATGATGGTAGAGTTATTATTTATCATACTGATAGAGATGTTATTAATAGAACTGCTGATAGGATTAAAGATATTGCTAGAGAAGTAGAGATTGGTAAGACTTATACTTGCAGAGTTGTATCTATTCAAGATTTTGGTATCTTTGTTGAATTATGGCCTGGATGTGAAGGACTTATTCATGTATCTCAATTAGATACTAAGAGAGTTGATAAACCTAGTGATTTATTTAAAGTGGGAGATGAAGTTATTGCTATTGCTACTGGATATGATAAGAAGGGTAAACTTAATTTATCAAGAAAGGACTTACTTAAATAAGTTCTTTTTTTTACTTCAACCTTAAGTAAACTTAAGTTTTACGTGGTATAATAGAGCTTATATAATAGGTTCTATTATAAACAATTGTATGTATATATAAATTAAAATAAATAGTCATATTATATTGACTATTAGGCATAACTATAGTACAATTATTTTGGTAACACCGATAAGGGTTGTTCTCTCCTTTTTTAAGTATTTAAGGAAGGAGTGATGCTATGCTGAAAAAACAAACAGAAATGGGGGTTTTAGTAAGTGAATGAAGTCATACTAATAATATGGCTTACTTTAGTTACACTATACTTAATAGATAGTCGTAACCATAGATAAAAAATGAGCACCCTTCAGGGGGTGCTCCATTCTCAAACAATGGAGAGAACACCTTTGACGATAGGTGTTACCCATTTTTATTATGGATAAATTTCTCTTTCCATATACATTGTATCAAATTTTAATAAAAATATCAATATATTAGTGTAATAATTGTTTGTTTTAATTTAGAAAATGAAAAAGAAGATAAATAAATGTTGCTTTATTTTGAAAAATATAGTACAATTATGTTAGTAATATAGTAGAAAAGATGAAAGGACGATAGTATGAAGTTGAATAGAAAAGGTCAGACATTAGTAGAATATGTACTTATTATATCTTTGATTACAGTAGTAGCTATAGGATTAGTTAAAATTTTTGGAGGATATTTACAAGATGCTGTTACTAAGATGGGATGTAATATTTCTGGTAAGGAATATGTTGAAGGAGAAAAAGTAGGCGGTGGCTATTGCTCTGGAGATGAAAATAAATTATTTGAATAATAGAATATGAATCGACATGATATTTATATTCTTTTTTTTATAATCAATATATGAAAATATATATTGATTTATTTTTTTTGTTTAATGTTATTATGGATTTTATGATTATACTTGGTACTTCAATTATATTAAAGAGAAATAGTAATCTTATTAGAATTATAATATCTTCTTTGATAGGAGGGCTTTCTTCGATATTATTATTTGGTAATATTAATAAGATATTAATTGAGGTTATAAGTATTATTGTTATAATGCTTATATCTTTTGGATATAAGGGGATTAAATATGTACTTAGAAATATATTTTATATGTATTTACTTAGTACTTTGATAGGAGGTATTATATATTTATTTAATGTTAAAGTATCTAATAATATAGTTATTAATTATTTTATTATAATTGTTATTAGTAGTTTGGTTTTAATATTATATATTAAAGAAAATAGAAAGATTAAAAATATTTATAATAATTATTATAAGGTAGACATATATTTTAAAGATAAAAGTAAGATATCAGTAGTTGGTTTTATTGATACTGGGAATAATTTGTATGATCCATATAAGAAGAGGCCTATTATATTATTATCTAATAAATATATTAGAGAGGATAATTATATATTAGTTCCTTATTATACTATGAGTGGAGAAGGATTACTTAAATGTATTAAACCTGATATTATATTTATTGATGGAATAGGGTATAAGGGGAATGTTTTAGTGGGTTTTTCTGAGAGTCCTAAGCTTATTGATGGGGTAGATGTTATATTACATAAAGATATTATGAAAGGGTGAAAATGATGCTTAAATTACTTAGAAAGATATTTAGTAAACTTAATTATTTGTTTTTTGTAGGAAGTACGGATATATTGCCAGAGCCTTTTAATAAAGAGGAAGAGGAAAAGTATGTTAATATGTTTTTAAATGGTGATATGACTGCGAGAGATAAACTTATTGAACATAATCTTAGATTAGTAGTGTTTTTAGCTAAGAAATATGAGAATACTAAGATTGATTTAGAAGACTTAGTATCTATTGGGACAATAGGATTAATTAAGGGAGTTAATACTTATCAGAATGATAAGAATATTAAACTTGCTACTTATGCTTCTAGATGTATAGATAATGAAATACTTATGTATCTTAGGAAAACTAAGAAGAAAAGAACTGAAGTATCTTTTGAAGATTCTTTATCTTTTGATTCGGAAGGTAATGAGCTTCATTTAGAAGATGTTCTTGGTACTAAAGAAGATATTGTTACTAAGCCTATTGAAGATGAACTTGATAAATATTTGATGTATAAAGAAGTAGATAAGTTAGGTAAAAGGGATAAAGAAATTATTGAACTTAGATATGGTCTTAATGGTAAAAAGGAAATGACTCAAAAGGAAGTTGCTAATTTACTTGGTATATCACAGTCTTATATATCTAGAATTGAAAAGAAAGTTATTAAGAAATTATCTAATATAATAAAATTATAGAGATTACTTTTGTAATCTCTATAATTCTTCTTCTTCAAATAGAAATCTTTTGTCTTTTTTATTTAAACTTATGGATATTACTTCTTTTTTGTTTAATAATTTTTGCATCATTTCATTAGATAGATTATCATTATCTGAATCAACAGTTATACATAAATCTATTTTGATATTACCGTTTTCAGTATCATTTATTTCTAAACTTGTAATGGTACTATGATTTTCTTTTACGATGCTTTTAATTATTTTGGTTATTTCTTTTTCTTTGTGTTCTTCTGCAATTATACTGAAATTATATAAGTTATAATTAATATTACCACTTAAATGATTTATTTTACTATTTACTGTTCTTAGTATTATGTTAGTAAATAATATAAATAGGGTACCAGTTATGGCTTCTAGTAAAAGGTTAGCAGAACATAATATTCCGATAGCAGCAGAACACCACAAAGTGGCTGCGGTGGTTAAGCCTTTAACGGCCTTTCCATCTTTTATTATTACTCCGGCTCCTAAGAAACCGATACCTGCGACTACTTGAGATGCTATTCTATTCATATCTGAATCGGGAAATGAATAGGAGTATCTAGTAAAAAGAAAGGCTCCTAGGCTTACTAATATTATTGTTCTTAATCCTACTGATCTTCTTCGGTATTGTCTTTCAATACCAATACAAGCACTAAGTAAGAAACAGACTACTATTTGCATTAGAAATTCTATATAACTACTCATAATGTTCCTCCTTATTCTCTATATATAGTATAGCAAAAATGATATTTGTTGTAAATAAATAATTAAAAAAAATACTAGTTTATCTTTTGATTACGATGTAATATTGGTGGTTAGAAAGTACTTCACCCCGACTATGATATCTTATAACTATTTATTTATAGACTCATATGAGGCTATAAATAATATAAAAACTACATAACTTGTGTAAAGTTAGGTAGTTTTTTCTTTTAAAATAAAGAAATATATATTATAATATATGTAGAGGTGGTAGAAATGAAATTAAGTATTGGTGTAATATTTGGTGGTAATAGTCTAGAACATGAATTATCTATATTAACTGCTGTTCAAGCTATGGATAATATCGATAAAGAAAGATATGAAGTAGTTCCAATATATATTACTAAAGATTTAACTATTTATAGTGGTGGTATGCTTAGATATATAGATAGTTATAAAGATTTTAGATTAATAGAAAGATATGCTGTTAAAGTTAATTTAATAAATAGAAATGGTAAGTTTATATTACAAAGAGCTAAAGGATTAAAGAGAGATTATAAAGAAATACATCTTGCTTTTCCAATGGTACATGGTAAGAATACTGAGGATGGAGGTATAATAGGTTATTTAGAAACACTTGGTATACCATTTGTAGGTAGTGATATTTATGCTTCTAGTGTATGTCAAGAAAAAGTATTTACTAAAGAATTATTAATGGCTAATGGGCTTGCAGTTACTGATTATGTTCATTTTACTGATGATGATTATAATTTGGATAAAGAAGATATCTTTAAACAAATAGATAAATTAACATATCCACTTATTATAAAACCTGCGAGAGGTGGAAGTGGTATTGGTATTGAGATAGTTAATAGAAAAGAAGAATTGGAGTCTTCTATTGAGAAAGTTATGGAATGCGATACTCATGTTTTGGTAGAAGAATATATCAAAGATAGAAGAGAATTTAATGTGGCTATTCTTAAAAGTAAAGGTAAACTTATTGATTCATTAGTTGAAGAAATTGAAAAAGATGGATTTTGTAGTTACTATGATAAATATCATAAAGATGATGATAATGATGATACTTTTAAGAGAACATATCCTGCGGATATATCAAAGGCTTTAACGGAAGAAATATGTAAGACTGCTAAGAGGGCATACAGTTCTTTATCACTTGGTGGTGTTGCGAGAATTGATTATATTTATGATACTAAGAATAAAAAATTATATATTAATGAAATTAATACTATTCCTAATTTCTTTTCACATCATTTGTTTGAAGATAAAAATATTGATTATAGAGAATTACTTGGTATTATGATTAAAGAAGCAATAGATAAAATTCATAAAGAGGCTAAAATGATTCATTCTAATGATGATCAGTTATTTAAAAAAGTTACTAGTAAAGATGTAAGGAATATGAAATAATGTATGGTTATATTAATGGTAAGATAACTGATATTGAAGCTAGTTATGTTATACTTGAAAATAATGGTATTGGTTATTTAATTTATGTTCCTAATCCATATGGTTTTATGATGGAGAGGGAATATACGATATATACTTATACTAAAGTAGCTGAAGATGAATATACTCTATATGGATTTAAAACTAAAGAAGAAAAAGAATTATTTTTAAAACTTATTTCTGTTAAGGGACTTGGCCCTAAGATGGCACTTCCAATGCTTGCTACTGGATCTATTAGTATGATTGAAGAGGCTATTGAAACAGAAAATATTAATTATTTAAAGAAATTTCCTAAAATTGGTGATAAGGTAGCTAGACAATTAGTACTTGATTTAAAAGGTAAATTAAATGTTATTAATACGGGATTATTTAAAAGAGAAGATCATTCTAGTGAATTATTTGATGCATTAGTGGGACTTGGATATAAGCAAGCTGATGTCAAAAAGGTTGTTAGTAAGGTTGATCCTACTCTTGACTTAGAAAATCAAATTAAAGAAGCCCTTAAGTTATTACTTAAATAGCTTCTTTTTTGTTTACACTTTGTTAATTATGGTAAAAGTGTAAAGTGTTTACGCTATAAAATACTAAAAATATTACAAATGTAAATTGACAACTATATTATTCTAGGTTAAAATAGATATTGATTATTAAGGAGTATTATGAAGAGAGTTATAGTATTTATTTTAACATTTATTTTATTTATACCAATAGTTAATGGTAAGAATATTAATGACTTATATGGTGAGTTAAATGCATTAGAGAGTCAAAAGAATTTATATTCTTATCTAAATAGTGAAGATATTAAGTCTTTATCTAATAATGGACTAGATATACAGATAATTATTGATTCTTTAAATGATGAAATTAATGAACTTGATAAAGAAATTACTAGTAAGGAAGAATTTATTAATTCTTTAAAAGAAGAAATTGATAATGTTATGGTTTATAATCAAGTTAGTCAAGGAGAAAATATATATTTAGAATATATATTTGCTGCTGAAACATATTCAGATATGGTATATAGATATATGATAGCAGAACAAATTAATAATTATAATAATACTATGATAGAAGATATGAACAAAGAGATAGAAGAATTAAATAAGAAAAAAGAAGAATTAAATGAAAAGATTAATAAACTTGATAAAGAGAGAAGTAAGTACCGGGAATTGGAAGTTATTCTTAAGAGTGTTAGTTATTTAGATGGTGATAGTATTAATAGTAGCATTGATGATGATATTACTAGTATTAAAAAGGAAATTGCTTTATATGAAAGTATAGGTTGTTCTAGATACATGGATATATCGGCATGTTTAAATATTAGAGATGGAGGTAATTTTATATTTCCTTTGGATAAGGGATGCGTAAGCCAAGATTATTTATCTAATCATAAAGGTATAGATTTAGCCTGCAACGGGGAGGGGACTAATGTATATAGTTCCGCTAAAGGGGTAGTTAGTTCTATTACTTATAAAGCAACTTATGGTGGAAATATAGTTTACATTTATCATATTATTGGTGGCAAACAGTATACTACTATCTATGGACACTTACTTGAGGTTAAAGTAAATGTTGGTGATGTAGTTGATACTGATACAGTAATAGGTTTAGTAGGAGGAGAATCTACAGCTTATATTAATGGTGGTTATGACAAAGGAACAAAAGGGGCACATCTTCATTATGTAGTAGTAGAGGGCTTTCATGTTAATGATTTTAGTAGCTATACATTAAATCCTAGATATTTTAATACTTATCCAGGTATATTAAATGGTTATTTTAGAAGAAAAAACGCTTGACAAAATTAGAAAATGAGTATATTATATACGACTAACAAGGGACGAATATGATATACTCTTTTGTTATGGGTTTTTGGTTAAAATAATTCTAGATCATTTTTTAGTCAAAGATAATAATGAAAGAAGTTAATTATATTTAAATAATTAGTCTTTTGAAATATTTGATGGATGGTGTTTTGGAATGAAAAAAACAAAATTATTTTTATTTGCTTTAATATCTCTATGTTTTTGTATTACTGGTGTTAAAGCAGAAGGAGTAACTGCTAAAATAGGGGATAATGAATATAATACATTAGATGCCGCTATTGAAGAGGCTAAAGATGGTGATGTCATTGAACTTATTAATGATGGAACAGTTACTAAAGCTTTTAATAAGTCATTGACTTTTAAAGGTAAATATACTATTACATTTGATGGTATGCTTGATAATACAGGTGAAGCACAATGGAGTTATAAAGGTAATATGACTTTTGATGGAACTAATTTCATCTGGGATGCTACTGATTGGAATAATACTAATGGTAGATGGGTAATGCTTGTTTTAACTGGAAGGCTAAAACTAGATAATGGTGCTATTGGTACATTTAAGTTTGATTCTTTAAATGGAGTTAAATGTGCTATCTATAGTAATGGAGGAGCTTCTATTGAAATTGATAATGCTTCTACTTTAAATATACTAGGAACTAATACAAAAGGAATAAATGGACAAGCTATTCAACTTGATAGTACTGCTGGTACTGGTATATTTGTAAAAAATGATTCTACTTTATTTATTGATGGTACTAATAGAGGTTATGTTAATAGTCCAGAGATATATGTAGAAAATTCTAAATTTATAGTACAAAATTGTACTAGTAATGCTTCAAATGGAGGAGTGTTTACCGCTATTAATTCAGAAATAAAATTCTTAAATAATAATGGTCATGGATTATCTGCTGCTACATTTACTGCAGTTAATTCTAATATTACTACTAATGGTAATGCGTTTTATGGAATAACTGTAATATCAGGACTTAGTGCTGATAAGACAACAGAAATAATTTCTAATGAGAATGGTTATGGTTTTACTGGAGGAGCTATTAGAATATATCTTTCTAAAGCTATTGCTAAATTTGAGGCTGGTTCTGTAATTACTATGAATAAAAATTATAGAAATGCTTTAGAAAATTATGGTGTTACTACTTTTGAAGATGGAAGTATACTTAATATTACTGAAAATAATGAAACAGATAATGGTGCAGGAATATTTAATAAAGGTACTTTAACATTACCAATAAATGCTAATATTACATTAAATAAAGCAAATCAACTAGGTGGCGGTGTTTATAATGCTGGTACAATAATCATATCAAAAGATACAGCTTTATATAATAATCATGCTGGAGTAGCAGGTGATGATATCTATAATATTGGTACTATTACTTTTAGTAGTGTAGGAGAAGATTGGATTCTTGATGATTGTGAACATAGAATAAATGGTTGGTACGATGATGCTGAAAATAGTAGATGGGAAGCACATGATAAAGAGAATCTTCATATTGATTTAATTGAAGGTGGAGAATATACTTCAGTTACTGAAGATGGAGAAATAGCTGGCGCTTTAGCTATTAAGGCTGCTCATGATAATATTGGTAAAGTAGTTATTAACTATTTAGATAGTGATAGTAATAAATTAACTGAAGAAGTTACTACTACTGGTGAAGTAGGTACAGAATATACTACTATTAAAAAAGAATTTGATGATTATACATTCATTATGGTAGAAGGACCTACTAGTGGAGAATATGATTTTGATACAATATATGTTACTTACTATTATGATAAGAATACTGGTACTGGTGATATAATGCCTCCTCAAACTGGATTTGAGCCTAGTACTATTAATAATAATAGAGTAGAAGTTATTACTCTATATAAAAAAGAAGATTAATTTATTGGTTTTGGTTATAAATAGACATTCTATTTATAACTTATATGTTTAAAAAATGTTAAATATTTACATTATATAAGTGGAAGGAAAGATAGAATGAAAAAAATAAAATTATTATTGTTTGCTTTAACTGTGTTATTATTAGCTAGTACATCTGTTTTAGCAGAAACAAGATGGACTGCTATTGAGCCGGTTAAACAAACTACTAGTGATGGTATTGATATTGAATATCAAACTAAGGTAGAATTTAAATATGATTGTTGGGAACAAAGAGGCGAGTTGATTTGTGATCCAACATCGCGTGTTGGTGTTGACATTACAGTAGATGTTACAGTAACAATTCCAAGTGATTATAATAAAGATAATATTGTAATTGCTCCTGAAGTATTACAAGAACTTGCAAGACAAAATTATGAAAAACTATTATTAGATGAAAATAGTGAGTATTTACAATTAAATAACTCATTAGAGCCAGGAGATAATATTAAAGTAAATTTAACTATAATTAATAACTCAAAATATACATACAATTATGATGAAAAATCTTTTGATATATTTCCTGTAGAAAATACTACATTTGTAAGAGGAGAAGAGAATACAACATTTAATGGTTTAACTATAGGTGAAGACTATCATTTATATCGTTTAGCTAATCCAGCATTAAAAGCTTTAGGATTAAATAATAATGCTAAGGTTACAGATGAAAATATAGATGTTGCATTAAAGAAAATTAAAGATGTTGATGGAAATCAAAAATATCCTAATGGTATTAACGATTTAGCAAAATATTATGTAGATTTTTATAATGAAAAGTATAATACTAATTATACAAGACTGGATGAATTTAGTTATGGAGTGATTAGAGAAATACTTGGATATAATGATACAATAGATAGAGTAAGTACTAATTTAGGAAACTTTAAAACTTTAAATGATGCTTTTAAAATATATAAAGACAAATTTAAACAAGATAATCCTGGTAAAAGAGCTTATCAAGATGCTATATTAAGATATGCTGGATTTACTGGAGCATCTTCTCTTGAAGTATTTGAAAACTTTGCAAAAAGTGAATATAGTAAAATGTGTGGAACAGAAGTTACATCATTTGATACTATGTGTGAAGAGGCACAAGCTGAATTCTTTGCCCACTACGGAAAAGAAACAACTCCAAGTGTTGAAGAGACAAATGAAGAAATATTAAGACTTTCTTATGATTATTTCTATAATAAAGGTTTATCTCTTGGACTTGAAGATGATGACATAACTGATGCTACTTCTAATAATTATTCTGTTGGTGAATACATGAGAGATGAAAATAAAGGGGAAGAAGTAATCAAAGAAAAAATTGGTACATTAGAAAGCAATAGTTCTAATAAATTAAATATGACTTTCCATATCAATGGTGCTTATATTTGTAATGCTTATTTAGGATATAATTTTATGACTGATATGCAATTATCATATAGTGTACTAAAAGGAAAATTAGTTGTTAATCATGTGGATAGTGATGGAAATAAACTTACAGAAGAAGTAACTACTACTGATTTAGTAGGTAATGAATACTTTACAGAAAAGAAAAATTTTGAAGGATATACTTTTATTATGGTAGAAGGTCCTGCTAGTGGAGAATATATTGATGGTACAATATATGTTACTTACTATTATGATAAGAATACTGGTACTGGTGATATAATGCCTCCTCAAACTGGATTTGAGCCTAGTACTATTAATAATAATAGAGTAGAAGTTATTACTCTATATAAAAAAGAAAATTAAAAAAATGTCAGAATTAACTGACATTTTTTTAGAATTTTCTATATAAACCAATTGCTTTACCTAAGATAGAAATATCTTTTAATATTATAGGTAGCATGTAATCGTTTTCGGGTTGTAATCTTATATAATCATTTTCTCTAAAGAATCTTTTAATAGTAACTTGGTTTTCTTCATCCATGGCTACTACTATATCACCATTTTTAGCTGTTTTACATCTTTCTACGATTACAATATCTTTATCTAAGATACCAGCATTAATCATAGAATCTCCTTCTACTTTGATTGTAAATACTTCTTTTCTTTTAGGAAGTAAATATGCTGGTAGAGTAATAACTTCGTTAGGTACTTCAATTGCTTCAATTGGATTACCTGCAGTTACTTTTCCTAATAATGGAACAGTTACAACATCATCACTTTTAGTTTCAAATTCATTTGGTACTTGAAGTTCAAGTAAATGATTACTTGTTTTACCTCTCTTTAAGTATCCTTTTTCAATTAGTTTTTTTACATGAACATGAGCAGTAGCAGGAGAACTTAAATTAAAATTAGCAGATATCTCTCTAATTGATGGGGGATATTTTTTTTGCGCTGAATATTTTTTTATGTATTCTAATATTTCTTTTTGTCTTTTTGTTAATCTTCCTTCTTTGGTCATAATATGCTCCTTTCATTTATAATATTAACACATAAAGTGTAAAATGTCAAACAATTATTCGTTAAAACAGTGATTTTATATTGACACGAACATAAGTATGTGATAGTATTAAGATGTAAGGAGAAGTGATAGATATGGAATTTGTTAAAAACAATAAAGGGGTAATTATATTTTATCTTCTACTAATTATTATTAGTTTAGTAGTAGTTAATAATACTAAGAATAATCTTAGTATAGAAAATGATTATGTCTATCTCGAGAGATAGATTCTTTTTTTATTTACTTTTCTATCTAATTATATTATAATTATAGGTAGAAAGAAGGTAATATGATGAAAGATAAAGTAATGAGTGAAAAGACTGCTAAGGCGTTGGTAGTAGTAAGTGCAATATTTCTTTTACTTGTTGGTTTTGGCTTGTATAAATTATTTGAATATCAAGGTATTAATAAAGATACTACTAGCAGAAAGATAGTTAATTATGATATAAAAGATTATGTGGAAACAGTACCGGTTGTGTTTAATGGTTATAGCAATGTATATAGTAAGATTAATGTATCTAGAGTTAATTTAAAAGATTTAGATAATAATGTTATTAAAAGCTTTATGGATGAGGAAGATAAATTAATTGAATATATTACTACTTATTATAATGAAATAAATAATGAAGTAGAAAATTATATACCTAGTAATGAAGTTTCTAGTTCAATAAAGATGCAAATTAATGGGGCTATTTTATCAATATATTATGAACTTGATTTTAATTTAGATAAAAATATATATAGTAATAATATTAAGAAATATGTTATTACTACTAATATTGATTTAGCTACTGGAAGAATTCTTAGTAATAATGATTTATTAAAAAAATATAATTATACTAGAAAATATATAGTAGAAAAAATATTTGATGAGGATTTAATTATTGGTAATGGTCAAATTGTTATTGATAAGAATACTAATATTTCTCTTACTAAAGAAGATATTGAAAGAAATAAGGAAGAATATATTAATGAATTGATTACTGAGTTTGATAATTTTATTAATATGTATATAGATAATAAAACTTTGGTAATTGTTTATAATAAAAGTGAATTAAGAAATATGTTTTTTGATAATGATTTTGATTCGGAGTTAATTGTTAGATATTTGAAATAAAAAAAGGGTGGTGTTTATGGAAAAATCAGATGTATATAATATGAGGGCTGTTCCACTAATGAGAAAGATTAATATTGTTAAAGATGGAAAGACAAAAAGTATTGTTGAAGAAAATATATCTATGAATGAAATTAGAAATATGTCTTGTGAACCTAGAATGTTAATTAGAAAAGATGATGATGTATATTTTACAGAACTTCCAATTAATTATCATGGTACAAAAATGAGATGGTCTATATTTTATCTTTATGATGAATTAAATGATTTAGAAAAAGAAAGATTTGCTTCTAGAACTATTACAATACCAGTTACTGTTGATTCTGTTATTAAATTATATACTAATAAAGTTAGAAAAAAGAAAAAATAAATTCTTTTTTCTTTTTTTATTCATATATTTTAGTGGTGATATTTATGAATGAAATAGATAAGAAGAAGTATATGGATATTATTAATAAAAATAAAGTTAGTACTGAAAAGAAAGATAATAATTTTGGTAAGCATGTTAAAAAGTTTTTTGTTAAAACTTTGATTGTTTTATTACTATTTGTTTCTTTGGCAATATGTTGTAAAAGAAGTGAATTTTTGAAAGAGAAAATTACTGATTATTTATATAGTGATGATATATCTTTTACTAAGATAAAAAATATATATGATAAATATTTAGGAGGAATTCTTCCTATTAAAAAAGAAGTTAATACTGAGAAAGTATTTAATGAAAAACTAAAATATAGTTCTTCTAGTGTATATTTAGATGGAGTTAAACTAGAAGTTACTTCAAACTATTTAGTTCCTTCATTAAGGGAGGGAATGGTTGTTTTTGTTGGTAATAAAGAAGGATATGGTAATACAGTTATTATTGAAGACTTAGATGGAATATATAACTGGTATGGTAATATTGATAATACTTCTTTAAAATTATATGATTATGTTGATAAGGGAACGTTAGTTGGAGAAGTAAATAATACTTTATATTTAGTATTTAGTAAAGGTGATAAGTATTTAAATTATGAAGAATATCTTAAATAAAATAGAATTTCATTATACTTATATAATTATGGCTTTTGGTCTTGTTATTACTGGTCATTTTGTTAATTTAATTATTTTTACATCACTTATTATTATTCATGAAATGGGTCATATTATTATTTCTAAAATATTATCATATAAAATAGATAAGGTTATAATTTATCCTTATGGTGGATTTGTTAAACTTAATACAAAAATTAATACTAAAATAGAAAATGATTTACTAGTAGCTATTTCTGGTATAATTATGCAGAGTATTTATTTTGGTATTATCTTTTTTTTATATAGAAATGGTATAGTAAGAGAATATATTTATAGTTTATTTCTTTTATATCATAAGAGTATGCTTATTTTTAATTTGCTTCCTATATATCCATTAGATGGTGCTAAGATAGTTAATTTGATTTTATCTAAATATTTTAGTTTTAATATTGCTAATTATATTAGTATTGTTATTTCTCTTATTACTGTTGTCTTTTTTTTATATAGTGATATATATGAAAATAATTATAGTATTATTTTAGTAATAGGAGTACTTATGAAAAATATATATAAATTTTATAAAGATATTTCTTATATATATAATAGATTTATATTAGAAAGATATTTATTTAAATTTAATTATAAGAAGAAAGTAATTATTAAAAATAAAGATAAAATGTATAAAAATAGAGTACATATATTTAATGATAATGGTAAACTAATGAATGAAAAGGAATATATTAGTACTTTTTTTGAAAAAAAGCCTTAATTTATTTGACTTTAATATTTATTTATGGTAGAATTAAATTGTTTTGAAGACGCCAAGTTGAATATTCTCAACCACATTGAAAAGGTTATAAGTTCAGTTTGACACCTTAAGAGTGAGTCTTACAAATATATAAAGGAGGGAATGAGATGAAAGCAATTATTGAAACTGGTGGAAAACAATATTATGTATCTGAAGGAACAGTAATCTATGTTGAAAAACTAGATGGTAACGAAGGAGATAAAGTTGTTTTTGACAAGGTTCTTATGGCAAATGGTGTAGTAGGTAATCCTTATGTTTCTTCTAAAGTAGAAGGTGTTATCTTAAAACAAGGTAAACAAAAGAAATTAACTATATTTAGATATAAACCTAATAAGAGATCTACTAGAGTTAAAAAAGGACACAGACAACCATATACTAAAGTAGAGATTAAAAAGATCAAATAAGGTGGCTTTATGATTAAAGTAAAACTTACTAAGAATAATAATTACTATAAGAGAATTATTATTACGGGACATGCTAATTATGATGATTTTGGTAAAGATATTGTATGTGCTGCGGTTAGTAGTACAGTAATTACTTCAGTTAATTCTTGCTTAGCTATTGATAATGAATCTATTAGTTATGAAGATAAGAATGGACTTGATATTAAAGTTTTGAAAGATGATGAGGTAACTACTAAGATTATTAATGTTATGATAACTAATTTATATGAATTAGAAAAAGTGTATCCTAAGAATATAAAAATTAAGGAGGAAAATAATGAATAGATTAATGGAATTTAATATACAATTATTTGCCCACAAAAAAGGTCAATCATCTACTAGTAATGGAAGAGATTCTGCTGGTAGAAGACTTGGAGCAAAAGCTTCTGATGGTGAATATGTAACTGCAGGTTCTATTATATATCGTCAAAGAGGAACTAAAATTCATCCTGGAACTAATGTAGGTAGAGGCACAGATGATACTTTATTTGCTAAGATTTCTGGATATGTTAAATACTCTAGACTTGGTAGGGATAGAAAACAAGTTAGTGTATATGAAACTAAATAATAAACTTATAAAAAAAGTATTGACAACGATATAAATTATTGATATAATTTATATTGTCCGTGGGGAATTAGCTCAGTTGGCTAGAGCATCTGCCTTGCACGCAGAGGGTCAAGGGTTCGAGTCCCTCATTCTCCACCATTTTTTTCGGGAAGTAGCTTAGCTTGGTAGAGCGCTACGCTTGGGACGTAGAGGTCGCAGGTTCAAATCCTGTCTTCCCGACCATTTGACTTTGAAAGCTTACACTTTGTAAGCCTTTTCTTTTTACCCGAAAAAAGTGGAGAATGATTTTAATCATTACCACTTATTTTATTATATAGTTAAGGCAGATGCTCTAATTTAATACCAAAAGATATTCCATGATTAGCGGGTAATCCACACTTATATTCCCCACGGTAAATAATTAATAAAGGTATTAAAAATTTTTAAATTATAGATATATTAATTTGGTTTTGTTATTGATTTTTAATATATTATATGATAATATATTCAACATGAGGGGATGATTATATGGATATTCCATTAGCATATATAATATTTGATATTATGATTTCTTTAAAGAAAAATAATAGAGATACGATGATATATAGAGATATATTAATAATATATTTAAAGAGATTTATTAATTCTTTTGATCTAGATAAAGATGTACTTGAAGATCTTATATTTGATTTTAATTTTGCTAATGAACTTTCTTTCTTTTTGGATGATTATGAAGATTGTTTTGAAATGGAAGATGATATTATTAGATTAAATTCTGATGTAAGTATTAATGAATTAAAAAAACTTCAAGAAGAAAATGTTATACTAGAAGACTTTGATGAAGAATTTATAAGTGATGTTGAAAAAGTTATTCATAATGATATATCTTTTTTAGAAATTATAGGTATTAATCCTAATGTTCAAGTTTATAATGCTTTACTTGAATTAGAAGAAGAATTAGAATATAAATATTTAGATCTTAGTTATGATGGACTATTTGATGAAAATACGATAGAGAAGACTAGAGAAGAAATAAAGTTACTTAAAGTTATTACTAATATAATGTATATAAATATTAATAATAATTTTAGTAGTGTTGATTATGATAATTTATATTTATATGCTAAGGATCGAGCTAAATTAATGCATGGTGAAGAATCAGAGGTTAAATTATCTCGTAATCCTCCTTTTGATAAGATACTACTTGTTAAGACTCCTATGGACAAGGCTTTATTTATAAATGATAGTTCTGCTAAAGGAGCAATTAAGGGTAGATTAAAAATGAATAATAAAAAGAATAAAAAGAAAATTAATATGCAAGATATGACAAAACTTAATTTTTATTTGATGTATTTAGAATTATTAGATAAAGAAATTAATAAAACTAAAAATATTGAATTAAAAGATGAACTAATTATAGCTAAATATAGACTTATGTATGTACTTGATTCTATTTATGATTTAATGAACTTTAAAAAGAGAGAATCTTCTATTAAGATTAATGGCGATTATAGTTTTATTGAAACTATTATATATTTCTTTACTGTTGAAGTATTAAGTTATGATGATAAAGAATATAAATTAGATGGTACTAATAAGAAAGATATTATTACTTATTATTTCAATATTATTAAGAAGTTATATGTAGAAACTTACTATAAACTTACTAATGATAGGGCAATTATTGATTTAATTAATAATAGTAATTTTTATAATGTTAATACTATTAGTAGTAAGTTATTTAGTAATATAGTTCCTTCTGAAAAAAATAAAAGTAAAATAAAGAAGAAAAACTTTTAGTTAATTATAATATTAATAAAAAGAGGTTATATTTGATATAAATAACTCTTTTTTTCTGTGATTATGGAAGTGAATATTTATGGGAAAACAAAATATAATTGATGGTATTAGATTAATAGTAATTATTGGTGTTTTTATTTTTATGGTAATTGGTAGTTATAGGAATATTATTAATCAGAATAAAGTAATTAGTACTAATACTTACATAGATAAAGATAATGAGATAGTTAATTCTAATTTAGAAAAAGAAGAAGTAACTGACATAGAAGAAAAAATACCTGAGGCTGAAAATAAAAGTTATGAAGATATAAGTAAAGAAGATATAAATGAATATAAAAATATACAAAGTGAAAATACATATACTGATTTAATAAATGAAGTATATGAAATTACAAATAATTATCGTTCTTTAGTAGGAGTACCTTCCTTAACTTTAGATTCTTCTTTAGTAGAAGCTGCGAGTATTAGAGCAAAAGAGTTAAGTAATAGTTTTTCACATACAAGACCAAATGGTAGTAGTTGTTTTACTGTTTTATCAGAACTTGGAATATCTTATGGTACTGCTGGGGAGAATATAGCGGCAGGCTATAGTTCTTCACAAAGTGTAATGGAAGGATGGCGTTCTTCTAGTGGCCACTACCAAAATATAATTTCTTCTAAATTTAAAAAAATAGGAATAGGAGTTAATATAATTAATAATCAATATTACTGGGTACAAATATTTTCTAATTAAAATATTTATTAAAATATTTATTTTTTTTGATTTATGATTGCATTTTTATAAAAAATATGATATATTCTTAATAAGAAAGAGTGTCAAGCAGTATTAGACCTTTTATCTTAATGATGGTTTTTTCTGCTCGTCAATTAATCGTATTATTATGAAAATACCATCTAGAATGTAGGTGGTATTTTGAATTAAAATTTATATTTATTATTTAATTTAGGGGGTAATAAAAAAATAAAGGATGTTCTATATGAACAAAAAAATTTTATTATTATTTACTGCTATTATTTTTATGATGTCAACATCAAATGTTAGTGCTTCAGAAGGATGTGGAGTTTATACAGAGGAAGATTTAGCATTTTATGAATCTTTAAATAGACCAGATATTTATGATTTAAGTTGTTCTAATGGTACACCATTTACGAATGAATATTTAGAAACTTTAAATCAAGATCCTAACGTAATGACACGTAGATATTTTGCTAATAAAATAGATGTCCCAGCATTTGAACAATTACCAAATTATTGTGGACCTGCTTCAATGAAACAAGCAATACATGCTATTAGAGGTACCTCTAGTTCTCAAGAATATTATGGAACATTAGTTGGTACAAATACATCAGCTGGTACTGATCAAAGATATATTGCAGGTGCTATGAATTCAGAATTAGGTATATCTAACTATACTTATGTATGGACTAATTCTTTGACAAATAGTCAATTTTATAATATTGTAAAAAGAAGTATTGACTTAGGTTATCCACCAATTATGCACATCAGAATGGAAGAAATGCCTGCATATAATTATAGTAATTCAGGAGGACATTTTGTAACAATAAGTGGACATACAATTACTGGAATTTTTGATGATGACTATAGTCCGATAAATGTATATTATGTTGATCCTAATAGAGCGTATAATAATGGTTCTGCTTTTGGAGAAAAAATGGTTTCTTTACCTATTATAAAAAATGCAGGATATTCTGGGGTCCTTGTATACGCAGCTTAATATGTTTTTATTAATAAGTGAAGTAAAAAAATGAAAAATATAAAGAATATAGTGATTGTAGTTTTACGAAAACGTGTAGAGTTGTAGATAAAATGAATGGTTATGTAGCAGAAGTTCTAGAAATATCTTATGTTATTGTTTATAAATTTCAATCTCATAATGCATATGCTCATCCTATTCTTACCAATTTAGAAGAAGATTAAGAAGTTGATAAGTATTATGAATTTACTTATCAAGTTAAAGGAACAGGAATTATAAATGATATTTCTGATATTACTCGTTATATAACAGATGAATCACTAGATGAAGTTCCAGATGGAGTTCTTAAAGTAAAACTTAGCATTAAAGAAACAAATAAACAAGGATTGGATCAAATACAAGAAGATATATGTAAATAATAATTGAAAATAGAGTAATTTAAAGTAATATTTATCTTTATATTACTCTTTTTATATAATAACTAAAAATGCAATATTAAATATTTTTAACTATAATAGTAGTAAAAAGTGTATTAATAAATGCAAAAAATATTAAAAATTATTTTAATCAAATGTGGTAAAAAAAATAAAAATTATGCTATAATATATTTAAGAGTAGAGTGTAATAAGATAAACTATATAAATTTGAGAAAGGAGGATTGTAGGATTATTTATATAAGTTTATAATGTTTAAGAAAGGAATACTATTATGAAAAATAAAAAAATAGAAATTATAACTATAATAGTTTTATTAGTAGTTATAATTATATGTGTAGTGTTTGTAATCTTACAAAAAACAAAAATTTCTTCATATAAAGAAGATGTTGATTCGTACAAAGAAAAAGTTAGTACATTAGAAAAACAATTAGGGAATAAGCAAAATGAAGAATCACGAGAATATGATTGTAGTTTTACACGAACATATAGAGTGATAGATAGTATAGATTATCCTTTGGCTTCAGATGGGTTATCTTATATTGTTGTAGATGATTATCAAGGCTATGTTCCATTTGTTGTTGCGATTCCATCATCTATAAATAATTTAGAAACATATAAATATTATGAATTTACCTATCATTTGAAAGGAAAGGGATTAATAAATAATTTTGAGCAACTAAATTCTTATTTAATTTCTTCATTATTTAATAAATATCATGGTAATCCTTCATCAGGAACAGTATATGTTGAATTAGATATTGTTGAAACATCAAAAAAAGGTGTTGAACAAATACAAGAAAACATATGTAAATAATAATTGAAAATAGAGTAATTTAAAGTAATATTTATCTTTATATTACTCTTTTTATTATGAATTTAAGTTAATAAAAAAACAACTCTGTACTAGCAGTTGCCTTATTATATCTCATAATTCTTTATTAGTCATTTTATGTAGTTTTTCATAATTGCTTGAAATGACTAACTGAAAATTCTTATCGCTATAGTCTTTTTGTAAGTCCACAATAACTTCTATAATGTTTTTAGCATTTCCATATCTTTAGTAGTAATTATAAATGTTATTTTATCATTTTCATTTATTTTTTTCTGTATACTTTTTATAGATTTAATGTCATTAACTTTAACTGTGACATCTTTTTTATTATTTGTTAACATTTTTCACATCCTTTTGCATTAATTACTTCAGATGAAGTAATTATGAGTGGTCTTAGTAGCCTTGATTATATAAATTTTGTATATATTGCAAATCAAGATAATTATTTTACTACACCAAGTTATTGGTATTGGACGATGACCCCTTTTGTCACCGCGGGTGGTAATGCGATTGTTGATCGTGTGAATAGTGTTTATCTTGGTGGTGGTACGACTGGTAATGGCGGTAACCACCCCGTAGTTTCTCTCTCATCTGATGCTATAACAGGAGGGGGTGGAACAGCAGCAAGTCCATTTCTTGTTGGATAGAAAAGAGGACATGAATCTGAAATCTAAAGAGCCTAGTGAAACCCTTTTCACTAGGCAGAGGAAATCGGGTTGATAGAATATGATAAGAAAATAAGGAACCAAAGTAGGAGAATTCGCCGTAAGGCAAAAAATTAAATATATAAAATGAGGTAGAATATGAAAAATAATAAAGGATTAATAATAGGAATAATAGGGTTAATTATAGTAATGATAGGTGGTACTTATGCTTATTATAGATGGAATAGTACTTCTAATATTAATGTTAGTGTTAAGATATCTGGTAATACTGTTACTTTTGTAGGTGGAAGTAATGTTACTGGTACTTTAACACCAGTAGATAGTAAAGAAGAAGGAATTAAGAAAGATATAACAGTTATAGCAAGTGAAGCAGGTAGTACTATGAGTTTATATATGGATTTAACTACTATGCCTAATGAATTAAAAGAAGAATCATTTGTATATGAATTATATTATAACGATACTACTTTAGTAAAGAAAGGTAATTTTAAAGCTTATAATGCAAGCAGTAATGCTAGTGGCATTACTTATGCTAGTAGTGGAGTAACTACATTAACATTATTTACTGATAGAAATGTTAATACTACTACTGATAAATATACTTTATATTTATGGTTTAATGGTAAAGACTTTACTAATCCAGATACTATGCAGAATAAGACGTTATCATTTGATTTATATGCTACTGGTAAGAATGCTACATTAAATGGTTAAGAAGATACTAGTTTATCTTCTTTTTATTTGGAATTATTTTAGTTAGAAAGTACTTCACCGTGAATATAATATCTAATAATTATTCATTACTAGACTACAGGCTAGTAATGACATGAAAATACCTTGGATTTTCATGAAAAGAGAAAATATTAGATAAGTTTACATCTTTTTTTGTCAAATTAGAAGAAAGATATTTACAAAGATAATACTTTATAGTAGAATATAATCATAGAGTGGCACGAAGTGGAAGAAAGTGGGGGATATTATGTTAATTGGAGAATATCATCATAATCTTGATGAAAAGGGAAGATTAATTATACCTTCTAAATTTAGAGAAGATATTGGTAATGAGTTTATTGTTACTAGAGGATTAGATGGATGTCTATTTGTCTATAGTAAGATAGAATGGGATAATATTGTATCTAAATTAAAGAGTCTTCCATTTACTAAGCAAGATGCCAGAACATTTAATAGATTTTTCTTATCTGGTGCTACTGTATGTGAATTTGATAAGCAAGGTAGAATAAACTTGCCATCTTCATTAATTTGTTATGCGGGTATTAAAAAGGAATGTACAATAATTGGGGTTAATGATCGCCTAGAAATATGGGCTACGGATAAGTTTGATAATCTTATTGATAGTAATATGAATAAGATATCTGAAGTAGCAGAGAATTTATTTGAAGGATTTGATATTGATGCATAAGACAGTACTTTTAAATGAAGCCATTGATAATCTTAATGTAAAAGAAGATGGAATTTATGTAGATGCTACACTTGGCTTTGGGGGACATAGTGGTTTAATTTTAAAGAGAGTTAAAAGGGGCTTTCTTTTCGCCTTTGATCAAGATGAAATGGCGATAGAATATAGTGATAAGAAATTATCAGAAATTGGTAATAATTATGAGATAATTAAATCTAATTTTGTTAATCTTAAAGAAGAATTAAATAAAAGGGGTATTAATAAAATAGATGGTATTGTCTTTGACTTAGGTGTTTCTTCACCACAACTTGATATTCCTGAGCGAGGTTTTAGTTATCATAATGATGCTCCTCTTGATATGAGAATGGATAGAGATAAAGAGTTTTCAGCATACGATGTGGTTAATACTTATTCTTATAATGATTTAGTTAGAATATTAAGAGAATATGGTGAAGAGAAATATGCTAGTAGTATTGCAAATAATATTATTAAGACTAGAGAAAATAAAAAGATTGAAACGACACTAGAGTTAGTTGAAGTAATTAAAAAGAGTATGCCATATAAGGCTATGAAAGATAGTCATCCAGCAAGAAAGACTTTTCAAGCTATTAGAATAGAAGTAAATAATGAACTTGGTGTTCTAAGGGATGCTTTAGAAGAAGCAATAGAGATGTTAAATGTTGGAGGAAGAATATCTGTAATTACTTTTCATTCTTTAGAAGATAAGATTGTTAAAGAGATATTTAATAAATATTCTAAGGTTGATAGTAGTCTATCTAAACTACCTTTTATACCTAAGGAATATTTACCTAAGTTTAAATTAATAGCAAATATTACTCCTAGTAAAGAGGAGTTAGAGGAAAATAATAGAGCAAGGTCATCTAGACTTAGAGTTATTGAAAGAATAGAGGATTGATTTTATGAAAAAGAAGAAAAAGAAAGGGTTTACTAAGGTAGAGAGATTTCTATATAAGAGTTCTCTTGTAATTATAGTATTCTTAGTAGTAGGTATTGTATTTACTAGTACTGCGGTTAGTAAGATGAATATTGAATTACAAGATATGAATAAAAAAGTAGAGAAAGCTTTGGATACTAATGAGAGTTTAGCTATGAAGATTAATGAGATGGCTTCACTTGATAATATTCAGAGTATTAGTAGAAATCTTGGTCTTGCTTATAATAATGAAAATATTAAGACTATAGAATAAGGTGATTATAATGAAAAAAGGTAATGTTAATAATGACAAGTTTAAAGTTAGTAAATTAGTTATTATTGGTACCTTTTTTTTGTTTTTACTACTTATTGGTAGATTATGTTATTTATGTTTAGTTGACTATAAAGTAGGTGATTCTACAATAGCGGCTTTTATTAAGAATAGGAATACTAAAGAAGATATTATTATGCCTAAGAGAGGTACTATATATGATATTAATGGTAATGTACTAGCTAATGATGTTGTTAGTTATACACTTATTGCTTATTTATCTAATGAAAGGGTAGATGCTAAGGGTAATAAGAATTATGTTGAAGATATTGATGATACTAGTACTAAATTAGCGGGCGTATTAGGTGTTACTAGTGAAGAGATTAAAGATGTATTAGTTAAGGGTAAAGAGAGTAATAAATATCAAGTAGAATTTGGTACTATTGGTAAGGGTCTTAGTGAACTTACTAAAGAAGAAATTGATAAGTTAAAATTACAGGGAATTGATTTTCTTAAAGATATTAAGAGATATTATCCTAATGGGGATTTTGCTAGTTATATACTTGGATATACTGTTCTTAAAGAAGACGATGATAAGAATAAGTGGATTACTGGTGAGTTAGGATTAGAGGAATATTATAATGATGAACTTAAAGGTAAGAGTGGGTATATTACTTATGAGAGAGATAAATATGGTTATAAGATAGCTAATGGTAGAGAATATACGGAACCTGCGGATAATGGTGATGATGTTTATCTTACTATTGATAATAATATTCAGTTATTTATTGAGTCCGCTGTTAAGACTGCTCAAAATGATTCGGAGGCTGAATGGGTTGTTATGGCGGCAATGGATGCTAAGACGGGTAAGATACTTGGATATTCTAGTACTCCTAGTTTTGATCCTAATCTTAGAAATATGACTTCTTATATTGATCCTATTGCTACTTTAACTTATGAACCAGGATCGACGATGAAGATATTTAGTTATATGTGTGCAGTTGATTCGGGTAATTATGATGGTAATACGAAGTATATGTCTGGTAGTAAGACTTATACGGGAGAAGATGGTAAAGAGACTACGATTAATGACTGGAAAAAAGAAGGATGGGGAGAATTAACTTATGATCAAGGTTTTGCTTTATCCTCTAATATAGCGGTTGCTAATATTGTTGAGTCTACTATTAATAAGGATGATTTGAAAGCCTGCTACTTAAAGTATGGTTTTGGTAGTAAGACTGGTTTTACGATGAATAGAGAAGAAGCTGGTAGTATAGATTATACTTATCAGATAGAAGCTGCTACTGCAGGTTATGGTCAGGGTATTACGACTACTCCTATACAGCACTTGCAGGCACTTACTATTATTAGTAATAATGGTACAATGTTAAAGCCTTATATTATTGATAAGATAGTGGATACGGATACTGGTAAGACTATATATAAGGGTAAGAGTAAGAAAGTTGGTACTGTTGTAAGTAGTACTACTGTTACGAAGATGAAAGAATTAATGGCTAGTGTTATTAATGGTGATAATACTAATTCGACTGGTTATTTATATCATATGGATGGTTATAGTTTGATTGGTAAGACTGGTACTGCACAGATATATGATTATACTAAGGGTAGGTATATGAGTGGAGAATCTGATTATATTTATTCTTTCTCTGGTATGTTTCCTGGAGATAATCCTGAGATTATTTTATATGCTGCGATTAAGAGACCTAAGGATACTACTAATTATGTTGCTCCGATGATCAAAGAGGTAGAGAAGAATATTACTAAGTATCTTAATATTGAAAAGTCTAATAAGGATAAAGATAAGTATGTTATGGAATCTTTCTATAATATGGATATTGGTACTTCTAAAGGATATTTAGAAGGTAAGAATATTAGAGTTCTTGTACTAGGAGATGGTAATAAGGTTACTAGTCAGTATCCTAGTACTAATAGTACTATATATGAAGATGATTTGGTTATATTAAAGACTAATGGTAATACTAAGAAGATGATTGATTTAACTGGTTATTCTTATAAAGAAGCTAATAATATTCTTAAGATGATGGATGTTAGTTTTATACTAGAGGGTAATGGTTATGTATATGAACAGAGTGTTCCTGTAGGAGAAGATATTACTGATACTGTTACTATTAAATTAAAAGATAAATATTAGGTGGTGTTATTATATGGATGAAGATACTAATGAGATATCTAAGATTTTATATACAATACTTATTATTCTTATATGTATTGTACTAGGTGTATATCTTGGTAAGATGATTATTAGTTAAAGAAGAAGTATTCTTCTTTTTCTTTTTAGTTCGAGCTTATAATCTCTCACTATAGATAAAGCCTATTAAGATAGTCTTTATCTAGTAATTTAAAGCCTACTTAAAAAGTAGTCTTTAAATTAGTATGTTTTATCAAGTAGATAATATTCAAATATTATAGTATAATGGTAATAGAGGAAATACAATGATAAAAAGAGATATTTATTTAGATGAATTTAAAAGTTTTAGGGATAAAGACTTAATAAGGGCTATAACTGGAGTGGCAAAATGTGGTAAATCTACACTGTTTGATTTGTATATTGATTATTTAATTACTATTAATTTTACTCTATATATTTCACATAATGGTATAAAACAAATCAATGTATTGGATTAGTTATAATTATAATAATATTTCTATTTTTAATGTATAAAATTTCTGATTAAAACTCATTTTAGTCTTTTAAAATAATAAAATTATTTATTATATATAAAATAATAAACTATTAATTCAAAAAAGACAATGATAAAAAATCAATTGTCCATATAAAAATTACTTAATACATTACATAATAATTAATCGAAAATACTTGGTCTGTTGTATTTTTGAGAATTTATTTTTTCTTTTAAGATAGCACAGTTTTCTAAGTCAATATTATACATGTTTGCTAAGCATATCGTATAATAAAGCACATCATATAATTCTTCTTCTAATGTACCTTTAATATTATTTGTATCTTTTAATCTTGAGTTTTTTCTCATAGCTCTAGATACTTCTCCAACTTCTTCAATTAATTTCTGAAAATATTTATCAGTAGCGTTTGGTGTATTATCGATACTTAGTATTTTTGTTTGTAGTTCTTTTATGGTAATAGAATTCATATTTTAGCCTCCAATCTATATTTCTTTATTAAATTATAACTTAAAAAATATATTTATACAAGATATTAATCGATTTTTTATTTATAGTAGTTAATTTTATTTAACAATATTAATTAAATTATTGACATTTTATGGTATTTTTGTATAATAAAATTAGATGAGAAGGATGGTGTTTGAAAAATGAAAGTGTTATTTATTTTTCCTAATTATGATTGTCCACTAGGACTTAGCATAGGTGTTTCTTATTTATCTTCTACTTTGCAACAAGAGGGATTTGAAACAAGTATAATTCATATCAATGAAGAAATAGGGTATCCTTTTGATATAAAAAGAATACTAAATGATATTGAATTAATTAATCCAAATTATATATGTATATCAACAGGTGAAAATCATTATTCTGATATGAGAGAATTATCATATAGAATAAAGGAAAAACTTAATATTCCAATTGTTATTGGAGGAATATATGCAACTTTAAATCCGGAAAGTGTATTAACTATGGATTGCCCTTTTGATTTTTTGATAAGAGGTGAAGGAGAATGGGCTATAAAAGATTTGATGGTTAATTTACAAAAGGGGAATGCTGTCACTGATATTCCTAATGTTTGGATGAAAAGTAATGATAAAATAATAAAAAATCCTATGAGAAGATTCATTAATTATTTTGAGTTACCTTATATGGATTTGGATAATTGGGATTTTGAGAAAATTACAAAGCTTAGACGTGGTTGGGTTAATGTTTCAATGAATAGAGGTTGTCCATATCGTTGCACTTTTTGCTATAATCTTGCCGAAGTCAAAATATTAAAAAATGAGTTTAATACTAGAACTACTGGTAATAAAGAACTTGGATATTTAAGATTGAGAGATATAGATAATATGATCAAAGAATTGAAATACATAAAAGATAAATATGACTTTGTAAAAGCTTTTTCATTTATTGATGATACTTTTACATATGACAAAGAATATATGAAAATATTTTTTATGCGATATAAAGATGAAATTGGTTTACCTTTTGTCTGCTTGACAACAATTAATGATGTAGATGATGAACTTTTAGAATTAATGAAATCTGCTAATTGTGATTTAATAAGATTTGGTGTTGAATCTACTACAAAACGTATATGCAATGAAATTATTAAAAGAAGATTTTCAGAACAAACGCTAAGACATGTTTTTGACAAATGCAATCAAATTGGGTTAAGAACTTTTTCCTACAACATAATTGCACATCCAACTGAAACAAAAGAAGAAATGTTAAATACTATAAAATTAAATGCAGAAATCAAACCATCTGGTATTAGAATATCTTTAGGTTACCCTTATAAGGGTACAGAATATTATGATATTGCAAAAAAAATGGGAATGTTAAACGATAATATTGAGTATCATAATTATACAACTGGTACAAAATTTAAATTTACCGAAGAAGAAAAGCTATGGATAGATAAGTTTAAGTCATTCTTTTGGTGGTGGTTAAATGCTGAACAAAATACTGAGTTATACGAAATTTATCAACCACTTATAAATCAAATTGAATCTATACCTTTGACTTTATGGTATGAAAAAAAGGAAGAAATTTTAGATAATTATATTTTGATTGATAGACAAATTTCTGAAAAATTACTTAAAAAAAATATTCCTCATTATAACGTTCCATTTGATGATAGACCAGATATTGCATTATATCAAAACAAACATGTTTTAAAAAAGGAAATGCTTGATGAGCACTAAAAGAAAAACAATATTAATTATTGGCGCTGGTATTAGTTCTCAAGTGTTTATGAGCAATTTAGATACTGATAATTATAATGTTATTGTTGTGGATAAAAAAGATGAAGAGTGTTTTTATGAATCAGTAGATGATGTACCTTTTTATTTTAATAAAAAAATTGTGGATTTAAATGTGAAATATATAGAAATTAATGTTGAAATGAGAATTTATGATGGCAATGAAATGTATAGTTCAGGAAATTTAGAATTAAGTGAAAAATATTCACAAAAAATTCTTGGAAGGAAATGTGGAAATACTATAAAGTTTTTGGAAAAAAAGAAAAAAGCATATGTTATATCGTTTGATGGCAAAATGGGCCGCAAGATGTTATTAAATCAATTGCTAATGAAAAATAATAAACAATGTAATTATATCTTTAACAGAACTGTACAACGTATAAAATTAAATGAAAAGAGTGTAATTCTTTCAGATGGTGTAAAAATAAGTTATGACTATTTGATTTCTACCATGCCACTAAATTTTTTTATGGATATTATTGATATAAAGTTGTGCGATTTATTTTATAAACCATTTTATATTTATATCATTGATGGTTTGGAGACAATTGAATATAAGGTTATATATTGTGTTGATAGTGATATAAAAATGAATAGAATTGCACGTTTAGGAAGTTCAATATTTATTGAATCTCCTATTGATTTTGATATAACTAGTTTAACTTATAAGGAGCAAAAGTTTTTAGATAACTTTATTGATTATAGTGATATACAAAAATATAATATAAAGAAAAATGTTGTTTTTCCTGGTAGATTTGAACAATTAAATGATTATGATTATAATAATATAACTAACTTTCTAAGAAAAAATGATGTGTTTTTACTTGGTAGAATGGCAAATTGGAGATTTAAATTAATAGAAGATATCTTTGATGATTCAAAGAAAATTGTGGAGGAAATTATTAATGGAACTGATTAATGTGACAGTAACTACTTTAGCAGAAGCAGTAAAAATAATAGAGCAAAGTAAAGGATTCAAACAAGCATTAATAGAAATTAGAAATGTAACAAACAATACTATAAATGTTGAAAAATATAAATTTTTTAAATATGTTTTTGAATTTATTGAACCAAAAAAAATAGATAAAAGATGGGAAAATAACAGCGATTGGTATTTGTCATATTCGAGACGGTTGTTAAGAAAAATTAATGGTAAAAGTGTAATAGAATATTTATCTGAAATATTACTTGATGATAAATATTCTAGAAGATGTGTTTTCAGTACATTTATTGATTCTGACTTTATAGAAAAAAATTATCCAGCATTATCATCAATACAATTTACGATAGAAAATGATAAATTGAATATGTTTGCATTTTGGCGCTCGCAAGAAATGAATTTTGCTTGGGCACTAAATACATTATGTATGTTATCATATCAAAGAAAATTATTTATTATTCTAAAGAAAAAATATAATGAGTTATGTTTAGGTAGCTATACTAGTTTTGTAAATAATATACAATTTGATGATTTTAACGGAAATGATGAATTACAAAAAATAGAAAAAATGAAGTTTTATTGTAGCATTATAGATGAAAAAGGAGATGATTATTATGACAAAAATTACAAAAAATAAATGGTTATGTATAGTATGTGGTTCTTCATCGAATGATATTGATGAAAAAAATAATTCACTAGAAAATCATGTATTAAAACAGCATAATTTGAGTATAAAAAAGTATGAAGAGATGAAAAAAGATGGTATTGGATGTTCTAAATTGAAAGTAAAATTATTAAATTATCCAAATGATATTAAACTACCTTTGGTATCTTTTTTGAGTCAAACTTGGGGTCCGACATTTAATTTAGATTCTTATACATCAGATGAAATAACAAATATGATATCACTTGCATTAAATGGGAAAACATTACCAACTGCTTTGGAATGTTTAAATTTTACTTTTCAAATTGATGGGCTTTCAAGAGCATCATCTCATCAATTGGTTAGGGTTAGAATAGGCTCTGGATTTTCTCAAAAGGGTATGAGTGATGCATATTATGGAGATGTTGATTATATTATTCCAGCATCGATAGTGGCTTCTGGAAATCTTGATATTTATAGGCAAAGTATGGAAGGTGCAAGAAAAGCATATATTCAAATGTTCAAGTCTGGTGTAGTATATCAAGATGCACGATTTATTTTACCGCATTGCGTCACCACTAGTTTAGTATGGACTGTAAACTTCTTAGCATTGAAAAATTTTTGTAATAAAAGGTTAATGAGAAATCAATCGTGGGAAATGAATGCCTTATGTCAACTTATAAAGTTTGAATTAGAAAAAGTTTATCCTGAATTAGCCAAGGTTTTAGTACCTGCTTGCGATTATTCAAAGAAGTGTTGTTCTTTTGGTAATTTGTTTGAAGGATGCGGTAAATATCCATTAGAAAAAAGTCACAATAGGTATGTTTTCTCTTCTTGTCAAATTGCACGTAATATTAAATTTACTGATGAATATAGAAAAAATACTATTAGACATAATAAAAATGTAAAAAAAGTAAATAATCATTTTTTATTACTTGCACAAGAGCAAAATAATATAAGAAGTGAGTTCTATGGTAAGTATGCACATCAAATATTTCTGCAATTAAACAAAATAAAAATAGAAAAAATTGATGATGTTAAAAAAAATATATTTGAAATTTTGAAAGAGTTTTCAGAGTTGTATTCAGAGTTTGAAAAATTCGAAAATACAAATAATGACGAAACTTTTAGAAAATATGCAAATAATAAAGATTTATTAAAGTATCAAAATAATCTTGCATCTATATCTTCATATTTGTTTGATAAAAATAAAAATGAAATTATAAATGAATGCTGGTATTTACATCAAAGTAAAAATAAAAAGTATAATGATGGTTGGTACTATGATGGTATTAGAGGTGTAATGAAGGATTTACATAGAAAAAATCAACGAATTAAAACGAGTTATGAAAGTAATAAAATTTATAATCTTAATGAAAATGATTTATACGATACTCTTTTATATGTAATATTCCTTATTGTTAGTCTAGAATGTAATATACCTTATAAAGGAGAGTAGTATGTGGAGTGCTGAAGTAGATAAAACAAGAGATAGGTGTAAAAAATTATTGGAGTATTATAAAAGAGAAGGATTAAATGCAGATGCTTTTCATTGTAGTCATTATGAAGAATGCTTGAATTCTCAAACAAAATGTAATGTTATGAAACAATATTCAGGAGGAACAGTAGGAGTTACACCTTTTTATGATTTGAGCTATAATGGAAAACCTATTAGAATTTTAATAGTTGGTAAAGAGAATGCTTATATGAAAAATATGGAATATGGTACTTCTCCAAATTTTAAAGAGAATTGTTTAAACGTATTAAACTGTATTAATTGGAAAAATAAAAATAATCATATAAAAGGTACTTTAATGATTCTTGAAAATATTTTTGGTGTAAAAAGTGATTATGCTTATGCAAGTTATGCATTAACGAATCTAATGCGATGTTCATTTCAGAATGAGGATAAATTAAAAAATGTTTCTAATGTTAATAGTACTAGTATTATGAAGGAAAATTGTTTAAGACATTTAATTAAAGAAATAGAAATATTAGAACCAACACTAATAATATTTCAAGGAGAATGGGCAATCAGTGGTAAAAATACGATAGTTGATAAAATATATAAATATTATGGTGAAGATAAAGAATGTCTTCTTTCTAATGCAAATGGGAAATATGGTTTATATAAATTTAAAAAGTTTATGTTAATAACTTGTCACCATCCCGCTATTCTGGGAAATTGGATTAAAAATTTGGCTCCTGATTCAGTATGGCCTTCACTTGATTATTTAAGAAAAATAGATTATTTACCTACTGTTGATCCTTCTAGTGAGATAGATTATTTGAATTTGGTAAAAGATAAAGTTGATAAAATACTTAAGAATTTAGATTCTAATGATAAATTAAGAAAATAAGTGAATTTTAATGATTCACTTTTAATATGCTAAAATATATGAGCAAGACTTTAGACTCACTCATACTCCGGAAGACTACAGTCTGAAGGGAAAATATATATAAATGTTTGCATTTTTCTATATTTTGTTATATAATACTTACATATGAAAAAGGGAGTGATTGTTTATGAAAAAATTAACAGGTTATCCATCTATAGATAATATTCATAATAGTGATTATAGTTTTTTTAGTAGAAATCCTATAATACCTAATATGAGTATCTATAATACTATTAGTTTAATTAGTAATTTCTATAGAAAAGAAGAAGCAATAGATTGTTTAGATTTAAGAGTAAATTATGATGAAATGATAAAAGATGCTATTACTTTATCTAAGACATTAAAAGAACTTGGTGTTAAGAAAGGGGATATTGTATCAGTAGCAATGCCTAATTATTATCAAGGAGTTATTATTTATTTAGCCTGCAATAGAATAGGAGCTATTACTACTTTTATTAATTCAATGTCTTCAATTGAAGAAGTATTAGGATATTTGAATGAATTTGAATCTAGTTTATTTATTAATTTTGATAAAGATAAAGAATATAATAAAAAGATTAAAGATGGTAGTAAGGTAAGAAATATTATTACTTTACATAGTAATGAAATTAGTACTAAGAATTATAGTAGTATAGAGACAGGTGCTAATGGATATAATGATGATTTATCTTTTAGTGATATTGGTAGTATTGCTAAATATTATAAAAAACCTATATATACTTTATATGGTGGTAAGGAAGACTCTTTAATTTTATTTACTAGTGGTTCTACTGGTAATCCTAAGAGTGTAGTATTAACTAATGAGAATTTACTTGCTTCTGGTATTTATATGAAAAATACTGGTAAGATTAAAGCAAAAGTAGGAGAAAGATGTTTAGTATGTGTACCATTTTCTTATCCTTATGGTTTTGCTACTTCTACTATTATGAGTTTAATATGTGGTAGAGTAGCAGTACTTGCTCCTACTTTAAGTAAAGATAATATTAGATATTATCTAAGTAAAAATCCTAACTATGTATTTGGTAGTCCTGCTCTTCTTGAACTTATTAAAAGAAATGTTAAAGATAGTGATGATTTATCTAGTATTCATACTTTTGTATCAGGAGGGGATTTCTTATCACCAATGCAAAATGTTGATGGAGTAGAATTTTTTAGAAAACATGGAGCTAATACTGTTATATGTAATGGTTCTGGTAATGCTGAAACAGTTGGTACTAATACAATGGCAGTTGGCTCACTTAATAGACCTGAAACAGTAGGTAGAGTGCTTGTTGGTACTAAGGCTATTATTGTTGATCCTGATACTTTAAAAGAACTTAAATATGGTGAAGAAGGAATGCTTTGTATAGCAGGTAAACATATTTATAAAGGATATTATAAGAATGAAGAAATGACTAAAAATACTAAATTTATGTATAAAGGAGTAGAGTATTATAAGACTGGTAATATGGGTACTTTAGATAATGAAGGATACTTTACTTTAACTGGAAGAAGCAGTAGATATTATATTAGATCAGACTTAAATAAAGTATATCTAGAACATATTCAAAATGTTATAGCTTTAATTGATGTAGTAGATAGTGTAGTGGTAGTTCCTAAACCTGATGAAGATTTATTATTTACTAATAAAGCATATGTAGTATTAAAAGATGGGGTTATGCCTACGAAAGAAATAAGTGATTATATACTAGATATGTGTTATAAACCAATTATTAATAATATTACAGGAGAGACTATTCAATTAAAACCATATGAAGTACCAGAATCTATTACATTCTTAGATACTATTCCTAGAACTAAAGCTGATAAAGCTGATTATAAATTATTAGAAGAACTTGCTAAAGAAGAAGCTGAACATAAAACTAAGAAGAGAGAACTTAAATAGTTTTTTCTTTTTTTTCTATTGTGAAAAAAATGAAAAAATTGTATACTTGAAATAGATGGAAACGATTAATTATGAAAGTTGGTGACTATAATGAAACTAATAAGAAAAGCAAATGAGGATGAAATGATTCTTGAATTTTTAAAAGGAGAATTAAATTCAAAAAGATTTAATGGGAGTTTAGATAATATTATTAATGATTTAGGATTAGATTCAAGTATAATTTTTAATGGAAATATTAAAAATAAAAAAGAAAATCTTGATAGATTAAACATTATGAAAAAATTTAGAGGTTATCCAGATAATGGATTATTTGAAAATTTTCCCAAAATTAGCGAATGGAAATATTTAGAATTAGATGAAAAAGATATTGATAATATCTATTATATTGATTATGACTATTGGAATGAATTATCTAATGGAACATCTAAACCAGTAGAAGCTGCAAAAGTCATAAATAGTGGAAGAGAAATATATAATGTATCTAATCAACCATTTTTTGATGGTTTTGAGTATAACAAAGCAAATAAATTTCCACCTATTATTTTAATTACTTGTAACAATGAAAAATTCTTAATAATTGAAGGTCATTCGAGAATGACTATATATGGCTTTAATCCAAGTAAACTTAATGGAACATATGCATATGTTGGCTATACAACAGAAAATGAAATGAGAAAATATGATCAAAGAATGCTAATTGGAGAAAATGTTAAAACAAGAAAATTTTAAGAAATTATGAACTGTAAATTGTAAAAAAATAAACTATAGTTATCAATTGCAATAGTTAGTATAAAACTTAAAAGGATAATTTATGAAAATTGTCTTTTTTTTCTTGTAAAAAAAGTAAAAAAATTGTATACTTAATATAGATAATAGATAGGAGTTGTTTATATGTATACTGGTATTTATTTCTTAATTGAAGCAATAGTATATTCTATGTTACTTATGACTGTATACTTTAGAAAGAAAGTATTTAAAAGTAAAGAAAATAAAGTATATTCTATATTAGTAGTAGTATCATTCTTTGAACTTATTGTAGAATTTATTTTGGATTTTGTTGGACCTATGTATAAAGAAATACCTAATGTTAGTTATTTTGTAGCAAGATTATTTTCTTTTGGAGTAGAACTTTGGATTACTATATTACTCTGCTACGTACTATTTGTATGTCTTAGTATTAAAAAGAAAGAAAGATATATACCGGTAGTTAGAAATATAGCTATTGTATTAATGATTATCTTTACTACTTTGAATTTTATCTTACCACTTAACTTTAAATATGATGGATATATTGCTTATACTTATGGACCTAGTGTTAATATTATATATCTTTCAGCTTTCTTATATTCTTTTATAGGTATTATTGCATTAATTAGAAATATTAAAAATATTAAAGATAAGAGATTTTTTCCAATACTTATATTTTTAATTGTTGGTGGTATTGCATCTTATATTCAATATATGAATCCGGGATTATTACTTGCTACTCCTATTCATGCCTTTATTACTTTCCTTATGTATTTTACAATAGAGAATCCTGATGTTAAGATGATTGAAGAATATCATAAGGCTAAAGAGATTAGTGATAATGCTAATGAAGATAAGACTATGTTTTTATATAATATGACTAATGATATTAGACTTATTACTAAGGATATTAATTATAATACTGATGCTGCGATTAATGAAATGAGTAATAAGAAATTAGATAAAGATTTAGTTAATGATTATTTGAGGGCTATTAAAGAAAATACTGCCAGATTTACTACGATGACTAATGAGATACTTGATGTAGATAGTATTGATAGTGCTAGTATTAAAGTATATGATGATAAATATAATATTAAATTATTATTAAAAAAGATAGTTACTTTATATAGTGATGAATGTAGTAAGAAAGGTCTTACTTTTAGAAGTGATATTGCTAGTGATTTACCTGAATACTTATATGGAGATAATTTAGGACTTAAAAATGTTTTAATTAGTATTTTAGATAATAGTATTAAGTATACTAAAGAAGGTTATATTGAACTTAATGTTAATACGATTATTAAGAATAATATAGCAAGACTTATTATTACTATTGAAGATTCGGGAGTAGGAATATCTCCTGATGAGATGGATAGTATCTTCTATAAAAGAAAAGAAGAAATAGATGGAAGTAATATGAAGAGTAATTTATTTACTGCTAGAAAATTAATTACTTTAATGGGTGGTACTATTATTCCTAGTAGTAATTATGGTAATGGTACTACTATGAAGATAGTACTTGATCAAAAGATAGTAGAAGAAGCTAATGAAAAATATAATAAGTACGAAAGTTTTTATGATGAAAAGAAAATACTTTTAGTAGATGATAATATTTCTACTGAGAAGATTATTAGTAAGTTAATTCGTGATACTAATATTAAACTTGATTATGTTAGTTTAGGTAAAGAAGCACTAGATAAAATTAGAGGTAAAGAGAAATATGATTTAATATTACTAGATGAAGTTATGGACCCATTAGATGGAGTAACTGTTATGAAGAAATTTAAAGATATTAGAAACTTTAAAACTAATGTTATCTTACTTACTAGAAATAATGAATATGAATATAATGAAGAATATTTAAAATATGGTTTTAGTGGTTATTTACTTAAACCTATTAGTAAAGATAAATTATTTGAAATAATTGATAAGTACTTGAAATAGTACTTATTTTCTTTAAATTTAATGACTTTTTATTAAATATTTGATACAATAAAATTATAAGAAGGAAGATTCTTCTATGAAGTTAAACCTTTTGATGAAATAATTAAAGTAGTCGAAGATATTAAAAGAATTGATATAAATAAACTAGATGGAATAGTAGAATGGTTTGATGCCTTACTTCATAAGTATCAATATATAACTAATTTTTCTGATACTAGAATAAATAAATTATGTATTCTTTTAAATAGACAAATAAATAAACTAAAAAAATATTATGAGGAAGACTAGAATAGGCTTCATCATACCTCGGAAGACTACAGGCTGAAGAGGGTGAAGTATTATGGAGGATATAGTGAATAATAATATTAAATTAATTATGTTAGATTTAGTTGGAGTACTTGTATTTGAAAGAGATGATGTACTAAATGATAAAGAAGATAAAATAGAAAGATTATTTGGACCTAACTTAAGTGATGAAGAATATTTAAATAATAAAATAAATATTATTTATGATAAGAATGAACTTATAGATATTACTAAAAATATTATTAATAAATTATATTATGTAAAAGATAAAGATATATTTAAAAAGATAAAAGATAAATATAATAATGTTAAAATTATTATAGCTACTAATCATGTATCGTATGTTAAAGATTTTATTATAAATAATTTTAATAGTAGTTATTTAGATGATATTATTATATCTTCAGAGATACATTTAACTAAACCTAATTATGATTTTTATAAATATATATTAGATAAGTATAATATTAATAGTAACAATGTATTATTTTTAGATGACAATAAAGATAATATTGAGTCTTCTGGTGAAATGGGAATTAATACAATATTAGTAAATAAAAATATGAATATATATGATGAGATATGTAAATATATGATAAAATATGAATAAGAGGAATGATAATTAATGAAGAGATTATTTATAAATGAATTAAATAATATGAGAGATTTAGGAGGATATACTACTTTAAATGGTACTGCTACTGAGTATAATAGATTTATAAGAAGTGAAATGCCTCAGATAAGTGATGATAGTATAAATACTTTACTTAATAATGGTATTACAACAATAATAGACTTAAGAAGTAGTAAAGAATTAGAAAGAAAGAGAAATCCTTTAAATAATGGTAAGTTTGATTATTATAATATTGATATAGTAGGTGAAAAGGCACCTTCAAAAGAAGAAGACATAGCACTAGGTTATTTAAAGATTACTGAAGACTTTGATAATATTAAAAAGATATTTAAAATAATTGCTAATGCTAAAGGTGGTGTATTATATAATTGTACTGCTGGTAAAGATAGAACTGGTATTATATCAATGCTTATACTTCTATTAGGAGGAGTAGCAGATGATGATGTAATAGCGGATTATGAAGTATCTTATACATTTTTAAGAGATAAAATTAGAAAGATTCATCTTGATAATCCTGATCTACCATATTTTCTTGGAGGTTCAAAATTAGAATATATGGAAGATATTTTAAAAATGTTTTATGATAAATATAATTCAGTAGAAGAATATATGAAAAAGATTGGAATATCTGATGAAGAAATGAATATTATAAGAGGTAAGTTGTTAGATGAATAATATGAATATTAAATTAGAAAAAGTTAGATTAGAAGATAGAAATAAATTAGAAAGATTATTACAATTATATTTACATGATTTAAGTTTATATTTTCCTATTACTTTTAATTCTGATATATGTCAGTATGAATATGATTTAGATAAATATTTTATAGATAATTATGCTTATTTTATTAAGAGTGATAAAGATATATTAGGCTTTGTACTTATAGATGATAATGGGAATAATAATTATGAAATAAGTGAAATATTTGTTTTAAATAATTATAAAAGAAATAAAATAGGTAAAGAAGTAGCAATTAAAGTATTTGATATGTATAAAGGTAATTGGACTATTAAGGCTGTACCTAATTCTAAAGTGGCAGAATCTTTTTGGAAGATGGTAGTAAAAGATTATACTAATAATAATTATATAGAAAAGTATACTGATAAATATAATAGATTAGAGATATATTTTAGTAATGGTGATTTAGATGATTAGGTCCGCTAGCGAAGGTGATGCTGAAAGAATAGTTAGAATACATTTAAATTCTTGGCGAAGTACTTATAGTAATGTTTTCCCAAAAGAAGTATTTGATAAACAAGAAAGTGAATATAATACTAGAGTAGAAAATATTAAGAATGCTATAGAGAAAGGTAGTTCTAATTATGCTCTTCTAGAAGAAGATAATATGGTTAAGGCATTTATCTGCCACGGAGATGCAAGAGGAGATAAGTATAAGGAATATAAAGAAATATATTCTATCTATATAGAAGATAATAATCAGAAAAAGGGTTATGGAACTAAACTTATTAAATATTGTTTTGACATATTTAAAAAAGAAGGATATAAAAGTGTTATTATTAGATGTCTAAAAGAGAATACTGCTAATGAATTTTATCAAAAGATAGGTGGTAAAGTAGTAGAGTTAGAGTCTTCTAATATACATGGTATTGATATAACTGAATGTGTATATGAATTTATTTTAGGAAATAAGTACTCATAGAGTACTTTTTCTTTTTAGTAAAAATATTACCAAGAAATGTATTAAAATTCATTGACTTAGATATTTTATATGTGTTATATTGGGAATTTAGGAAAAGAGGAGGGGTATATGGAAAAAGACAGATTATATTTGATTAACAAAATATTTAATGATAAGAAAGTTAGAACTGTTTGGAATAAAGAAAGTGAGAAATATTATGCTAGCGTTGTAGATGTTGTAGGAATTATATCAGATAGTAAAAATAAACAAGCTTACTGGAGAAAGTTGAAGCAACGTTTAAAAGAAGAAGGAAATGAAACCGTGACAAATTGTCACACTTTGAAATTAAAAGCTCAAGATGGCAAATATCGTATGACTGATGTTACTGATATTGAAGGAATGTTTAGAATAATAGAATCTATTCCTAGTAAGAATGCTGAGCCTATAAAGCAATGGTTAGCTAAGTTAGGTAGTGAGAGAATTGATGAGGTATTTGATCCATCAATTGCTATGCAAAGATCTATAGATTTATATAAGTCAAAAGGTTATGATGAAAACTGGATAGCAAAGAGAATGAAAGCTATTCAAAATAGAAAACAATTAACTGATGTTTGGAAAGAAAATGGTATAGAAGATGCTAAAGAGTATGCTATTTTAACTAATGAGATATATAAAACTTGGTCTGGTATGACTAGTAAGGAATATAAAGAGTATAAAGGACTTAGAAAAGAAAATCTAAGAGATAATATGGATAGTATAGAATTAATTCTTAATGATTTATCTGAAGAAGCTACTAAAAGACTTGCTGAAAAACATAAACCAGTAGGACTTAATGGTAATATTAAAGTAGCCAAAGTAGGTGGTAATGCTAGTTAGGTTGCTAGATGTGAACTAGAAAGTAATTTAGGAGAAAGTATTATTACTTCAAGTAATAGATTAGATTATGAATATGATAATAAGGAAATGATTATGCAAAAGTAAAGAAGAGAGGTATATATGAATAAAATAGGAATTATATTTGCTATGTATGAAGAATTAGAAGAAATGTTAAAACTAGTTAAATTAAATAAGATAAATAAAATATATGATTTAGATTTTTATGAATGTACTATTAATGATAAGGAATGTATTTTAGTAGAATCAGGAGTAGGTAAAGTTAATGCTTCAAGAAGTACACAAGTGTTAATTGATAACTATAGTCCTAACTATATACTTAATGTTGGAGTAGCAGGAGGTATAGATGATAGACTAAATGTTTGTGATATAGTAGTTAGTGATAAATTAGTACAATATGATTTTGATATAACAGCATTTGACCATCCTAAAGGCTATATACCTAAAGTAGGTGTATATGTAGAATGTGATAGATATCTTAGAGAATTAGCCTTTAATATAAAGAAGGATAATGTTTATGATGGTACTATTGCTACTGGTGATATGTTTTGTACAGATATAGAATTATCTAAAAAAATAAAAGAAGAATTTAATGCAGTAGCAGTAGAAATGGAAGGTGCTAGTATAGGAATGACCTCCTATTTAAGTGGTATACCATTTTTAGTAATTAGATCTATATCTGATGTAATAGGTAAAGATAATCTAATTACTTATGATAAATTTTTAAAGAAGAGTAGTACTGAAGTAGCAGAGTTTACTCTAGAAATAATTAATAATTTGTAGAGGCCTATAGAGGGATGTTTTAAATAAATTTGGCTAGAAAATTACAAAAGGTACTGAAATATAAAAGATGGGATAAGTTTAATAATATAATTAACAATGTAAAAATAGCGTTAAGAAAAGTAATTGCATATGTGAAGAACATTTTTCCTAAGTGGGAAAAATGATAGAATTATCAAAGAAGACTAAAAGAACTATACTAGATTATAAATTATCTCGTTATGAATGTCATTTAATAGTACAAAATGGTGAAGTTAAAAACTTTGATAAATTTCATAATTATGATTATAAAAATAGTGATTATAGGGGGAGATGTTTTGAATGAATGAAATAAAAGAATATACAGAAAAGATGCTTGATGATATAAAACATATAGATGAATTTGGTAATGAATACTGGTTGGCCAGAGAATTACAAAGTGTATTACAATATACTGAATGGAGAAAATTTAAAGGTGTAATTGATAAAGCAAAAATTGCTTGTGAATCAAGTGGCTATAAGGCTTTAGACCATTTTGTCGGCGCCGACAAAATGGTTGAAATAGGCTCTGATACCAAAAGAGAAGTTCCTGATTACAAACTGTCAAGATATGCCTGCTATCTTATTGCTCAAAATGGTGATTCAAGGAAAAAAGATTTTATCAAAGAAATCTAACAAAGAAAGGAAATTATTCATTAAATATTACTGCACGAAATGCTGGAGTTAAGAACTTTGATAGATTCCATAATTATGGTTATAAAGGATTATATAATGGAGAAACAGCAGATGATATTGCTAAAAGAAAGAAATTAAGATACCGAGAAGATATATTAGATAATATGGGTAGTGAGGAATTAATTGCTAATCTGTTTAGAATATCTCAAACGGAACAAAAATTAAAAAGAGATGATGTTAATTCTGAAAGTAAAGCAAATAAAACTCATTATGAAGTTGGAAGCAAGATAAGAAACACTATTAAAGAATTAGGAGGTACTATGCCAGAAGATTTACCAACACCGGATAAAAGTTTAAAAGAATTAGAAAAAGAAAATAAAAAAATAAAGATTGATGATTGTAAATATAATATAAAGTAGTAATAAAGGAGGATATTATGACTAAGAAAATAGTGGCTATAGGTGGAGGAGAAAATGGTAGATATTTAGGTAATGGTAAATATCGTGAATATGAAACTGAACCTATGGATAAGGAAATAATAAGATTAACAGGTAAAGAAAACCCTAATTATTTATTTATGGTTCATGCACAACCATTTAATAATACTATCGAAGAGGGTTATTTTGAAACGATGAAAAAAATATATGGAGATATGTTTGACTGTAGTTGCAGAAATTTAAAAAGTACTGAACTAGATGATATGGAAGTAGTAAAGGAAAAAATAGCATGGGCTGATATTATTTATGAAGGTGGCGGTGATACTTTAGAGATGATTAATTTATGGAAGAAAACAGGATTTGATAAAGTATTACTTGATGCATATAATGATGGTAAAGTATTATGTGGAGTATCTGCTGGAGCAGTGTGCTGGTTTAATTCTTGTAATTCAGACTCGGTAACTAGTGATAATGATGTAACTTTTAGTAGTGTAGATTGTCTAAATTTTATTGATGCTTACATTACTCCTCATACTGATGAAAATGGAAGATATGAATCTACTAAAGAAGAATTAAAAAATAAAGATAAAGTAGGTATAATGTTAAGTAATTGTTCTTGTATTGAGATAGTAGATAATGAATATAGAATAATTACTAGTGAAGTAAAGGCTCATAATATTAAAGAAGCATATGCTTTGAGAGGCTTCTACCAAGATGGTAAATATTATGAAGAAAAATTAGAAGAATCTACTGAATTTAAGCCATTGTCTAAATTATTAAGTAAAACTTAATATAAAACTATTGACAAAGTATTTTAAATATTATATATTTATTATGACATTTGCGAAGAAAAAACTATATATTTAATTGCACGATGAAACTACATATTTGAAATATGTGGCTTTTTTGCGTTGTCAGAAAGGATGTGATATTAAAATGTCATTCATCAAAGTTGATAACATAACAAAAACTTTTAAAGTAGCCAAAAGAAATAGTGGACTAAAGGCTGCTTTAAAATCATTTTTCAAAAGAGAATACAAAATAGTAGAAGCAGTAAAAAATGTATCTTTTGAAATAAAGAAAGGAGAAGTAATTGGTTATATTGGTCCTAATGGAGCAGGGAAAAGTACCACAATTAAGATGCTTTCAGGAATTCTTCTTCCTACTAGTGGAAGCATTAAAATAAATAATTTAGATCCTATTAAAGATAGAAAAAAATATGTATCTAAGATAGGAGTAGTCTTTGGACAAAGAAGTCAGCTTGCTTTTGATATCCCAGCGGAAGACACTTTTGACTTGTTAAGAGATATCTATAAAATAGATAATAATGAATATCAAAAGACAAAGAAATATCTAGTAGAACTTTTAGGTATTGAAGAGATAATAAAAAAACCGGTTAGAACGCTTTCTTTAGGAGAGAGAATGAGGTGTGAAATAGCATCATCTCTTCTACATAAGCCAGAAATATTATTCTTAGATGAACCTACAATAGGATTAGATGCTATATCTAAAAAGATAGTAAGAGACTTTATTAAAAAGATAAATAAAGAAAATAAAGTAACAGTAATTCTTACTACTCATGATATGAATGATATTGAAGCACTGGCTAAGAGAATTATCTTAATTGGTAATGGAAAGATACTATATGATGGAAATATTAAAACATTAAAAGTTAAATATGGTAGTTATAAAAATATTAAGATATTTACTAAGGATAAAATTGATAATATTAAAGTAAAAGGTGTTATAAAGAAATGTAAGAAGGAAGATAGTTATAATTTTATAATTGATTCTAATATAATAAGTATATCTAATTTCTTAAGTAAACTTACTACTAAATATAATATTGAAGATATTGAAATAGATAATGAAAGTATTGATGATGTAATACTTAAATTATATGAGGACTATGAATTATGAAATCATATTTAAGTTATTTTAGATTAAGATTTATAACAAATCTTCAATATCGAATGGAAGCAGTAGCGGGTATATGTACTCAAATATTCTTTGCTTTAATATTTATTATGGTATATTTAGCCTTCTACGAAAGTGGTGGTAATGTACCAATGAACTGGCAAGAACTTGTTAATTACTTATGGCTTCAGCAATCATTTTTTGCTCTAATATATCCCTTTGATAGAGAAAACGAATTACTTGATATGATTAAAAATGGTAATTTAGCTTATGAATTAGTAAGACCTCAAGATTTTTATTTTAAATGGTATGTTAAGATGCTAGCTAAAAGGTTAGTAGCAGTTTTACTTAGATTTGTTCCTTTAATAATTCTTGCTATATCATTACCAGAACCATTTCATTTATCTGGTCCTTATTCGATAAATAATTTTATAATATTTATAGTAGCATTAGTATTAGGATTATTCTTAGTTACAGCTTTAAATTTATTTATGCATATTTTAACAATGTTTACTTTAGATGAAAAGGGGTCTATGACTACTTATAGTGTAATTGCAGATATATTTATGGGTGGAACGGTTCCGATACCATTTTTTCCAACATGGTTAAAACATATAGCGGAATTTCTTCCTTTTAGGTTTATTGGAGACTTTCCCTTTAGAATATATTCTAATAGTATACCATTAGAAGAAGGGTATATCCTTATTATTGGTTCTATTATTTGGATAATTATTACAATATCATTAGGATACTTAATATCAAGAGTATCACTTAGAAAGGCTGTGATACAAGGTGGTTAAGTTATATATAGAATCAATGAAACTTAAATTAAAATCACAGTTAGAATATCGTCTATCATTTATCTTGACTTTTATTAGCCAAATAGGAGTATTTTTTACTTATTATTTTATGACAGTAGCTTTATTTCAAAGATTTGATAATATTAAAGGTTTTACTTTATATGAAGTACTATTATGTTTTTCTATTATTCATTTTGGCTTTGCTTTTAATGAAACATTCTTTAGAGGAGTAGATAAGTTTGATAAATTTATTATTGATGGCTCTTTAGATAGACTACTAGTAAGACCTAGAGGGGTATTATATCAAGTAATATGTAGTGAAATGGATTTTGTAAAAGTAGCTAGAATTATTCAATCGTTAATAATATTCTTTATTGCTATAAGTCATTTAAATATAGAATGGAATATTATAAATATATTATTAATAATAGCAATGTTTCTATCTTCAATAATATTATTCTTTGGAATATTCTTGTTAATGGCTTCATATTGTTTTATTACTATTCACGGTTTAGAAGTAAGAAATTTATTAACTGATGGTGGTAAACAAATGGCTCAGTATCCAATAGGAATATTTAGAAAAGGTTTTATATTTATATTTACTTTTATTATTCCATATGCTTCAGTTAATTATTATCCTTTACTTTATCTATTAGGAAAATCTAATAATACATTATATTTATTATCACCATTATTAATAGTAGTATATTTAATACCATGTTTATTATCTTTTAGGATAGGTTTAAAACATTATAGTAGTACAGGTTCATAGGAGGTGTTTATGAGAGATGTATTAGTAGATACTGAGGGATTTAATCAGTATTATGAAGAATTAAATAGATTGAAAGATTTAAGTTTATCTATTGCCAGCATAGGAAGTGAATCCTATGCTGATGCAGTAGGTGATGGTTGGCATGATAATTTTGCCTTTGAAGATACAATGAGAGAAAGTAGAAAGATTGCTTCAAGAATAAATAAAATGTTAGAGGATGAAAAATATTTAAAAATAGTAGATAGAAAAAGAACTTCTGATGATATAATAGATATAGGAGATATTCTTAAAATAAAAGTTATATATGATATAGATGATATCGAAGAATATACTATTAAATTAACTGGTAAATATATGATAGATAATAATGCTAAGATTAAAGAAATATCATTAAATAGTCCGATAGGAAGAAGTATATATTTAAAAAGTATTAATGACAATGATATCTGTTATTATGTTAATGATAAGAAGATAGGTATTAAAATAATTAAGAGGATATATGAAAATTAAAGATTATCTTGGTAAGAAAATAACTATTAAAATAGATAGACCACTTGGGACAAGACATCCTAAACATAACTTTATTTATCTTTTAAATTATGGTTATGTTCCTAATACTATTAGTGATGATGGAGAAGAATTAGGTGCTTATTTACTTGGAATATTTGATCAGGTAAAAGAGTATCATGGAAGAGTAATAGCTATTATACATAGAACTAATGATAATGATGATAAGTTAGTAGTAGTACCAGATGGAGTAAATTATACTGATGATCAGATAATGGCTCTTACAGAGTTTCAAGAAAGATTTTTTAAATCGGTTATATGGAGGTGAATATGGAATACTTAAATGTATATGATAATAATAAAAATAAATTAGATAAAAAGATAGTTAGAGGAGATAAACTATCTAATGATGAACATATTTTAGTAGCAGTTATATTTATTAAAAATAAGGATAATAAATATTTAATACAAAAAACTTCTTTAGAAAAGAGTGGTTTATATAGTACAACTGGAGGTCATGTATTATATAATGAAGACTCTAAAACATCAATAATTAGAGAAGTAAAAGAAGAACTTGGAATAGATATAGCAAATGATGATATTAAATATATTGGAAGTATATTATTTGGAGTACCATTTGGAGATATTTATTATTTGGAAAAAGATATTGATATAGATAGTGTTAAACTTCAAAAAGAAGAAGTAAGTTCTGTTTCTTATATGACTAAAGAAGAAATAGATGATTTAATAAAAAAAGAAAAGATAACTAAATCACATGGGTTAATGTTTAAATATTTATGTGAAAAGATGAATAAAAAAATAACTTATGTAACAGGAAATTGGGCTAAGATAGATAGTGCAAGACAAATATTAGAACCCCTTGGTTTCTTTGTAGATAATATTAAAATGGAAACGATAGAGATTCAAGCGGATGATGTAGAAGATGTTGCTAAGTATTCTGCTAAATGGGCTAGTGATAAGTTAAAGTGTAGTGTTTTAAAGAATGATACAGGTTTATTTGTCGAAGCACTAAATGGTTTTCCAGGAGTATATACGCATTATGTTGATGATACTTTAGGAGAAGATGGTTTATTAAAATTACTTGATGGTGTAGAGAATAGAAAAGCATATTTTAAAGAAGTATTAGCCTTCTGCGAATATGGAAAGGAACCAATTACTTTTATAGGAATAACCAAAGGAACTATTGCTAAAGAAAAAAGTGGTACTTATGGTTGGAGTTGGGATTTTATATTTATACCTGATGGTGAAGATAAAACTTTGGGATGCTTTCCTGATAATGAAAGATGGAAATTTTGGAGTTTAGACTCTTATAAGAATTTAGCAGAATATTTAGAGAAAAAATAAGATTTTATGATAGAGACTAGAATAGGCTCTATCATACCACGGAAGACTACAGGCTGAAGTGGAAAAGGAGATATAATGAAAATAATTGAATATGAAGATAGATATTTAGAAGATGTAAAAGATTTACTAGTAGAACTAGAAGAATATATTCTTAGTATTGATGAGGATAATCTAGATCAGTTACATCCTGAATATCGTGATAAGATGGCTATGTTAGATTTAGAAGAAGTAAATAATAATAATGGCAAATGTTATCTAGCAATAGATAATGATGTAGTAGTAGGCTTAATAATGGGATGTTTAAGGTGTTATGATGAATATGATTATTTAGATTATAAATGTCCTAAATGTGGTGAAGTAACAGAGTTAGTAGTATCTAAGAAAGTAAGAAGTAGTGGTATTGGTACTTTACTTATGAATAAAATAGAAGAGTATTTTAAAAGTATCGGCTGTGAATATATTTCTATTGAAGTATTTGCCTACAATAAAATGGGAATTAACTTCTACGAAAAACATGGTTATCATACTAGATGTTTAATTGATGTTAAGAAAATAAATTGAGGTAATGTTATGAAAAAAGAATATTATGAAGCTTATGAAGATAGATATAAAGAAGCTTATGATAATAATATGTTATGGGAAATTAAAGATTTTAGTAAAGATGTAGTTAAAGTAATAGAGGACTATAATATTGCTAAGAATAATAGTATATTAGAAGTAGGGTGCGGAGAAGGTAGAGATACAATTCATCTACTTAATATGGGTTATCATAATATATTAGGTATTGATTACTCTAAAACAGTAATTGCTAAATGTAATGAACTGACTAATAATAAATATGTAAATAATTTTAAATCTTTAGATATAATGAAAGATAAATTAAATAAAAAGTATGACTTTATTTATTCAGTAGCGGTTATTCATATGTTTTTAAAGGAAGAACATCGCAATTTATTCTATAAGTTTATATATGAACACTTAAATGATAATGGTATTGCTTTAGTTATATCGATGGGTGATGGTACTAGTACTTATAAATCTAATATTGATGATGCTTTTAAGAAAGTAGTAAGAAAAAATATTAATACTAATAAAGAAATAATGGTAACTAGTACTTCATGTAATATAGTAGATTTTGCTACTTTTAAAGAAGAAATTATAAGAAATAATTTTAAGATAATTAAATGTTATATCAGTAGTGATATACCTAATTTTGATAAGTGTATTTGTGCTATTATTTCTAAATAAAAATGAATTAAAATGAGATGAAATAAGCAGATCTAAATGGTCTGCTTTTGTTTATGGTGATAATAAGAAAATTACTAAAAAACATGTATTTTAATATTGACATCACCAGGTATTTATATTATCATAAACGATATGATAATGATAAAAGAGATATAACTTTTTAGAAATCAAAGAAAGGATGATATAATGAATAATATAATGGTAAGCGATAATATAAAGATAGAAAATATGATATATGAAATTAGAGGTAAACAGGTCATGTTAGACTCTGATTTAGCAAAATTATATGGTTGTAAAAATGGAACCAAATCACTTAATTTAGCAGTTAAAAGAAACATAGAAAGATTCCCACAAGACTTTTATTTTCAAATAAATAAGAATGAATATGATAACCTGAAGTTTCAAATTGAAACTTCAAGTTGGAATATGTATGGTGGAGTTAGAAAACTACCATATGTATTTACTGAACAGGGGGTCGCAATGTTAGCAACAGTACTTAAAACTGAGAATGCTAGTATAGTAAGTGTAAATATTATGCGGGCTTTTGTAGTAATGAAAAATATAATAAATACTTCGCTAATAGAACAAAAATATTTTAATGAATTAACTATAAAAAATACAGAAGATATAAAATTATTACAAGAATCTTTTGATAAGTTAAATATAAAAGAAAGTAATAACCATATTTTTTATGAAGGACAGATATATGATGCATATTTATTACTTATAGATATATTATCTAAAGCAAAGAAAGAAATGATTATAATAGATAATTATGCTGGTAAAAAATTATTTGATATTATTAGAAATATTAATGTTAAAGTAAAAATATATACAGAAAATATAGATAATATTTCTAAAGAGAAGTATGAAAAACAATATAGTAATATAGAAATAATAAATACTAATATATTTCATGATAGGTTTATTATAATAGATAATAAAGTATTATATCATTCTGGTGCTTCATTTAAAGATTTAGGTAAGAAGTGTTTTGCTATTACTAAGATAGTAGATAATAATATATTAGAAGAATTATTAGATAAATTAAAAAAATGCTATGAGAAAGGCTAAAGTAGGCTTACGAGATACTACGTGAGACCATAGGCTGAAGTGACATATAAAAAATAAATGTAACAAATAATGGTTGACATACATAAAATAATATGATATAGTTAGGTTGAATTTAAAGAGAGAGAGGAGTGAAAATCATGAAGATGAGAACTTTAAGTTTAAATATTTTTAATAGTGATAGAGTAGTTTTAAAGAAAAGTGGGATTCTTTTATGTTTTTCACATACTTTGTAATAAGTAAAAATAATTAATTATATTAAATTGGAACTACTTTATAAATAAGTAGTTCTTTTATTTGGAGGTGTAAAGATGAAGAGTTTGAAAGAATTTAGGCCTCTACTTAAGTTAGTTAAAGAAGATTTAAATAAATTAATATTTGCTAGTATAATTATATTTATATCTGGTATATGTGAAGTATTTACTGGATATTTAAATGGTAAAGTAGTAGAAGAGATAACTATGTTAGATATTAAGAATGCTTTAATATTTTTAGGGATATATTTTGTATTAGAAATAACAATGGATGGAGTAATATTACATTATGCTAATTCTATATTATATAAAGAAGAGAGTAAGTTAACTAGAAAACTAGGCTTTTATACCTATAAGAAAGCATTGTGTTTGCCTCCTGTTGCTTATGAAAAGATGTCATCAGGAGAAATAATAAATAGAATAACAAGTGATGCTGATACTTTAAGCTTTGCTTTTGGTAGATTACTTAATATGATATCATCACTAGTGGCATCAATAATTGTTATAGTTTATGTATTTATTAATTCTTGGATAATAGGATTAGAGATAGTAGGTATTGTATCGATATTATTCTTAATATTAAAGAAATATAATCCATTACTTAAAGATATACATAAAGAGAGAAGAAAAGAGCAAGATAAGTTTACATCTTTAACTACGGAGTCTATTAGAGGTATAAGAGAAATTAAAACATTAGGTATTAAAAATAATTTAATTAGTGATATGACTAGTATTATTAAGGATATATATAATAAATCTAGTAAAGAGATTGATATTCAGAAGAGTTTTAATATAAAGACTAGATTATTAAAGTCTATATTAGAATGCTCAGTATTTGCTACTTGTGTTATATTATTATATTATAAAATGATTAGTTTAACTTTCTTTATTGCTATGACTTATTATGTATATAGGTTTACTTGGTTAATAGAGAATATTAATGACTTAACTCAGACATATCAGAAGGTTAGTGTATCTATATCAAGAGTAAATGATATATTAGAGAATAGATTATATAAAGATGAAGAGTTTGGTAATAAGAAGTTAGTTAATGTTAAAGGGGTAATTGAATTTAAAGATGTTAATTTTAATTATCCTGATGAGGGTAATATATTAAATAATTTTAGTTTAAAGATTGAACCTAATAAGAAGATTGCTGTAGTAGGAGCTTCTGGTCAGGGAAAGAGTACTTTATTTAATTTAATTACTAGAATATTTGATACTACTAGTGGGGAGATATTGTTAGATGGTATTAATATTAAAGACTTAAGTGAAGATGAATTAAGGAAACATATATCAATAATTAGACAGGAACCTTTTGTTTTTAATAGAACTATTAAAGAAAATTTTAAATTAATTAATAAGAATATATCTCTTAAAAAGATAAGAGAATATTCTAAGATGGCTTACTTAGATGATTATATTATGTCTTTACCTAAAGGGTATGATACTGTATTAGGAGAGTCTGGTATTAATTTATCTGGTGGTCAAAAACAAAGACTATCTATTGCTAGAACTTTATCTAAGGGTAGTGAAGTGATTTTATTTGATGAAGCGACTTCAGCTTTAGATAATAATTCTCAAGATTATATTAAGAAGACTATTGATAATTTAGTTAATGATCATACTATTGTAATAGTGGCTCATAGATTATCTACGATTATGGATGCTGATATTATTCATGTTGTTGATGGTGGTAAGGTAATAGCTACTGGTAACCATAAAGAATTATTAAATAGTTGTAAGATATATAGAAATCTTTATGAAACTGAATCTTTAAATTCATAATAGCCTATGAAGCCTTAAGTTAATCTTAAGTCTTCATTAGGTATCATAGAGCCTGTAGTCTCTATGATAAAATATATTTAAATATAAAAAGGAGAAAAAATGAAAAATATAGAATTAATAATACCAAAATTAGAAGAATATTCCTATGAGCAAAAACTAGAAAGTGAACCAAAAACAATGAATTATAATGCCGGCTACAAAGTTATGTATAATGGTTATCATTATGATACAGGGTGCATTGACTTCCCTAAAGAAAAATGGCAAGAAGTTCAAGATAGAAGAATCAAAGAAAATAGATATTTCGCATATATCAAAGACAAAGACTTAAATAAATATGTTGGATATGTAAATTACCAATATGATAAAGATGAAGATATATATGATTGCGGTATTTTAATAGAAGATAAATATAGAGGTAAAGGATATTCAAAACCAGCCCTTAAGCTACTAATAAAAGAAACAAATAAAAATAATATAAAATACTTATATGATACTTTTGAAAAAAGTAGAGAAAAAGCATTGAAACTATTCTTAGATGTAGGATTTGAAATATATGAAAAAACTACAGCCAATAAATTTAATAAAGAAGTAGAAGGCGTAATTATAAGAATTGATACCAATAAAATAACCAATAACACAGATTAATTAGAAGTTTTTTCAGCATAAACAATTGACTTTTTACATAAAATATAGTATATTATTATTGCATTCGAAGGAATGTCTTAGTGATAAATGTTAATCGCTTCTAGGTGGTGCGAGCAATAAATGATCCTAGTCGTGAAATGTTAATCGCTTCCGAGTGGTGCGAGCAATAAATGATCTCGGTTGTAAATGTAAGAAAACTTCTATCTAAAGGTAGAGTTTTCTTTTCTTTTATGATAATATAGTACTAAGGAGTTGATTCACATGAAAGTTCAGACTGGTTATTTATATCATATTAAAGATGAATTCTTTGATCAAATTAATAAAAAAGGATTAATGATAAATCATGAAAATGGTCATTCTAGACCATCATATTTAGCAATTAAAGATAAAGAAATTTTATGGTTTATACCATTAAGTACAAAGGTAGATAAGTACAGAACTATTATTGCTAAAAAAGAAAAAAAGTATGGTTCTTGTAAAACAATATTGATCAAAAGAATTGCTGGTAGAGAACAGGCTATATTAATTCAGAATGCCTTTCCTACATTAGAAAAATATATTCAAAGTAGACATACTGTTGATGGTAAGGTAGTTAAAATTGCTTCTGCTGTCGAAAGAGAAATCATTGATGATTTTGAGTATATGCTTTCTTTAAAAGCAAGTGGATTAGATTTATTTTTTACAGATATTGATTTTATTAAAAATTTGATGCTTGATGAATTAAAAGTTTTAAATTAACTAAAGAAGACTATTGATTCTTGAAGTGAATTTTTTCACCTCAAGGAATAATACAATATATTAAATAATTTACAAAAGTGTAATAAATGATTGACAAAACATAAAATAAATTATATAGTTATAACAAGTGAGGAGATATATAGAGCTATCTCGGGGTAAAGCCTACACGTATTTTATAATTAATAAAATCCGGAGTCACTATTCTTATATGGAATAGTTGCCTTCGGTTTTTTCTATATGTGATATTAATAAAAGAAAGGAAGTGGATAAAATGATTAAGTTTAGTGAAGAAGAAGGATTTATTAAGGCTCATGGTATTAAATTTAGAGAAGGACAAGATAAAAATATTAAGTTACCTAGTGTTGCAGTAGGAGTATTTTCTAGACATTTATTTGATGATGTTATAGAAAAGTATAGTGCACTTGAAGTTGGATATTTTTCTTGTGCTAATATGGAAAGAAATATCTATATAATAAAATATAAAGATATAGAAATAGTTTTCTTTATGGCTGGTGTAAGTGGACCTTGGATTGCTGGGGATATTGAGGAGTTATATTCTGCTGGTGTTCAAAAAGTTATTATTTTTGGTAATTGCGGAGTACTTGATTCTAAAATAGAAGATTGTAGTATTATAATTCCTACTAAAGGATTTAGAGATGAAGGAACTAGTTATCATTATGTTTCACCTAGTGAAACAATAGAAATTAATCCTGATTATAAAGAAGATTTTATTAAGATATTAAATGAATATAATTTTGATTATACTGAAGGTTATACTTGGACTATTGATGCCTTTTATAGAGAGACAAAAGATAAAATAAAATACTTTAAAGATAATGGAGCAGTCTGTGTAGAAATGGAAGGTACAGTAATTGCTTCGGTTTGTCAAAGATTAAATATGAAATATTTTACTTTTTATTATGCAGGTGATAATTTAGATAGTACTGTATGGGACAAAAGAAGTATAGAAGGTCCTACTAATATTGATAAAAAGAAAGAGGTATTATTACTTGCTCTAGAATTAGCAGTAGTTTTAAATAACTATGAATAATAAAAGAAAGGAAGTAGATAAAATGGATAAGTTTATATTACCAGAATATGATAATAGTATTGTTAGTTTAGCATCTAGTATTAGGAGATATTTTGAACTTGATGTTTATCATAATACTTTAAGTGATATTGACAAAATATTAGAAGAATATAAACCAAAAAATGTAGTAGTTATATTATTTGATGGAATGGGCTCAAGATTAATAAAAAAAATATTAGGAGAAAATAGTTTTCTTTATAGAAATATGTTAAAAGAAATATCTTCAGTAGTACCAGCGACTACAACTGCTTCAACTACATCAATGCTTACTGGTCTTACACCAGTGGAACATGGTTGGCTTGCTTGGGATTTATATTTTAAAAAAGAGGATAAAATAGTAACAATGTTTACTAATAAAATTAAAGATACTGATATAGATGCTGATAGTGTATCACTAGCTAGAAAATATTTTCCATATAAAGATATTTGTGAATTAATAAATGAAGATGGAAAGCATTATGCTAAATTAATTGCTTCGTTTAATGAAAATAAATATGAAGATATCGATGATATGATAAGTAAAATTAAAAGTAGTTTAAATGTTAAAGATAAAAATTATATTTATGTATATAATCCTGAACCAGATACTACTATGCATATTACTGGTATCGATAGTAAAGAGACTAGAGATTATTTTGAATTGATTAATAAAAAAGTAGAAGAATTATATAATACTATATCTGATGATACATTACTTATTGTAGTAGCGGATCATGGTCATATTAATTGTGATACTATTATATTAGAAGATTATAAAGATATATTTGATACTCTTGATGGAGATACTTTTTTTGAAGGAAGATTATGTAGTTTTAAAATAAAAGATGGTAGAGAGGAAGAATTTGTTTATCTATTTAATAAATACTTTAGCGATTATTTTGTATTAATGACTAAAGAAGAACTTATTAATAGTAAGTTATTAGGTAACGGTACTGAACATAAATACTTTAGAGATTCACTAGGAGATTATTTTGCTTTAGCCTATAGTAATAAATATTTTAAATATAGAAATGTAGGTCATATTCATAAATCTACTCATGCTGGTTTAACTGAAGTTGAGATGAAGATACCTTTAATAATTTTAAATAAGTGTAAAGTTAAGAGAAAGTAGGTGATGTTATGATAATATTGTTTAGTGGTTGTGATAAAATAAAAGGGTTTAATACTAGAATAAAGGAAGTTATAAATAAAGAATTAGATAGATATAATAGGATGGCTGTTATATGCGCTAGTGATGATTATAGTAAGAATGATACTTTAATAGGTGGTACTAGTGATATGATGGGTATAAGAAATATGTTTAATAGTATTAAAGAATTTTATTTAATAGATGGAAGGACTTCTATTAACGATATGATAAATATAATAAAGAAAGTAGATATTATATATTTATTTGGAGGTAATCCTTTAATACAATTAGATATAATTAAGAGAATAGATTATAAAAAATTATTTAAAGATAAAGTATTACTTGGAATATCTGCGGGTAGTATGAATTTAGGTAAGATAGGGTATTATTCTAAAGATGATGATTATGATAAGACATTCTTTTATGAAGGATTAGGTTTTACTGATATAACTATTGATCCTCATTTTGATATTAATAATAGAAAGCAAGTAAATGAAATAATTGATAGTTCTTATAAATATAAAATAATAGGTTTACCTAATGATTCATGTATAGTAATAAAAGATAATGAAATATATTATATTAATAATTATTTTGTAGTAGAAGATGGTAAAATTAAAGAGAAGATGTATTAAGATTAATAAATGATAAAGCATTTACTTATATGATATATCATGATAAAATAATATTATGAGTGAAGATATGCAAGAATATTAAAAAAAATAGAAAGAATAAATGGCTGTTTATTTTGAATTGTTTAATATTGTAATAAAATTTTTAGAAGAAAATAAAAGTAAGAATATAGATTTAGAAAGATTTAATAATTTTGTTAACGAGTTTAATGATGTTAAAAAGAAAAATAATTTAGAATTGGGAGTGATAATATGAATGTTAATGAATTTTTAAATAAGATGATTGGTGAATTAAATTTAGGCAATTTAATTGAACCAATATCTCAAGTATCAGGTGGACTAACGCATAGGATGTTTAAGGTATTTACTGATAAAGGAAGATATATTGTTAAGTTACTTAATCCTAATATTATGAAAAGACCGACTGCAATGAATAATTTTAATACAGCAGATAAATTAGAAGAAATATTAAAAGATAACAATATTGATGCAGTATATTCATTAAAATTTAATGATAAAAAAATGCAGGAGTTAGATGGACAATATTTTTATGTATATGAATGGTTTGATGGTAAATCTTTAAAAGATGATGAAATCACTATTGAACACTGTAAGAAGATAGGAAAATTACTTGCTTATATTCACAATATTGATTTAAAAAAAGATGAAGTAAAGGCAAAAACTAGAAATATAGATTTTAAATATTATATTGATTTAGCAAAAGAAAAAGATTCAGTTATTTATGATATGATATATGATAAATTAAATATATTAAATGAAAGTATGAATAAAGGTAATATATCAGTTAATGATTTACCAAAATTTAGTGCAATATGTCATAACGATATGGATAGTAAAAATGTAATGTGGTTAAATGATGATTATAAATTAATTGATTTAGAGTGTTTAGGTTATTCTAATCCATATTTGGAATTATATGAGCTAGCACTTTGCTGGTCTGGATATGAAAAGTGTAATATAGATTTTAGTAAATTTATTGCATTCTTTCAGGCTTACATTGAAAATACTAAATTAGATATGAACGTAGATTGGGAAGCAATTTATTATGCTAATAATGGAAGACTTGGATGGTTAGAATTTAATATTAAAAGATCATTGATGATAGATTGTGATACTGAAGAAGAAAAACAAATAGGAATTAATGAAGTAAAAGAAACTATAGAACATGTTGTTTATTACGATAAAATTAAAGATGAAATTTTAAGTAATATTAATAAACTAATATATTATAATAAAGAGAAAGTGTTAAAAAGAGAGTATAATCATGAAAATTAATTATATGTTTAGTAGAATAGATAGAGATAAAGGGTTTAATGATAATCAAAAGAAGTATATAAAAGAAGATATTAAGAATGATATGTCTATTACTTTTATAGCTAGTTTATTTGATGAATATGAAAGAAATGATACTCAGGTTAAAGAAATTGTTAATGTATTTAAAAATATAGATATTAATTTTAAAGAAGTACATTTAATAGATAATAGAGTATCTAAAGAAGATGCTTATAAATATATAGAAAAAACAGATATAGTTTATTTAATGGGTGGTAGTCCAGAATTAGAAATGAAATCTATTATAGAATATAATTTATTTAATATATTAAGGGATAGAAATGGTATTACTATTGGTACTAGTGCAGGTGCTATGAATCAAACGGATAGAGTAATATATAAAGATAATTTTAAGAATTATGAATTAGTAGATTATCAAGGACTTGGTTTTATTGATTTAAATGTATATCCTCACTTTGATATTGATAATAAAGAATATATGGATGAAGTATTTGAAGTTAGTAAATATGCTAGAATAGTGGGATTACCTAATGAATCTTTTATTAGAATAAAAGATAATGATATAGATTTTGTAGGTAAACATTATTTTATAGAGAATGGTGTAATGGAATAAAGATAATGTATGCTTTAATTAAAAATAAGGAGGTAACAAAAATGCATGAGATAATAAATAAAATAGTACAACAAAATCAATCTTTATTTGGCACTAATCCCAAAATAGATAAGATAAATATAGGCTTTACGAATGCGATATATAATATTAACGATTTATATATTGTTAAGATATGTACTGATGAAGATAATGAGAAAGAATTTAAAAAAGAGATTGATTTTTATAATTCGAATAAAAATAACAATTTAATTCCAAAGCTATATTGTTCAAGTATAAATAAAAAAGATGTTCCATATTTTTATGAAATTATTGAAAAGATAGATGGCGTTTCTTTATATAATGTATGGCATACTTTTTCAGAAGAACAAAGAGAAGATATAATTAAACAACTATGTGATGCTATGAAACAAATTCATAGTAATATTGGAGAAAAATATGATTGGACCAAAACAATGCAAGAAAAGTTTATGCCGCTATATATTCAAGCAAAGAATCTTAATATTTTTAATGAAGAAGAACAAAAACTTTTAGATTATGCGTATTCTAAATTTAATAAATATTTAGATTCTAATGATTTTGTTTTAATTCATAATGATTTACATTTTGACAATATATTTTATAATGATGATAAAATTAAACTAATAGATTTTGAAAGATCAATGTATGCCCCTAGGGATTTTGAATTGGATATTTTATATAGAATGATTAGAAAGCCTTGGAAGTTTGCTAGTGAAGAAACAGAGCGATATACTGATTCTGGCGATTATACAAATATAATGTTATATATTGAAAAGTATTATCCTGAATTAGTAAGTGATCCAAATTTACATCAAAGATTGGCAATTTATGATATGGTATACTTTTTAGAACAATTAGTAAAACACCCAGAATTAGAAGAATTAAAAAACGATGTTATTTTTGGTGCTAAAGTAGTAGCTTTAAAAGATGAAATTACATTTAATGATGTTAAGACACCAATGGAATTAATGGATTTTATGAATGTTAATATTGAATATGGGTGGATTGATAATCAAGGATTTAAACATCTTAATAACCTTAAAGGATTTAGAAAAAATTATAGAATTAGTTCAATAGATAAAATGTTAGAAGTTGGGTTAGGAACATGCATTGAACAAGCAAAAATGATTAAATATTTCTTTGATAAAATGGGATTTGAAAACAAATTATATTGTCATAGAAGTTATGAAACAGAAGAAAACTTTGATAAAGATATAAGAATGCATTGTTTTGTATTATTTAAATATAATGATAGTTGGTATCACTTTGAACATTCCAATAGACCAAAAGGGGGAATTCATAAATATGATTCAGTTGAAAGTGCAATAGAAGATATTACTAGTGGTTTTAAGGACCATGGAGATATTAGAAAACCAACTGAAATAGACTCTATACCTAGTGGATTAACATTTAAAGAATTTAATAATTTTGTTAATGAATTTGATGATACAAAAAGAAAAAAAATTTAGAATTAGGAGATAAAATGAACTTAGAAACTTTAAAAAAATGAATATGAGAAAATGTAACAAGTCTATGGGGATAAAACATTAAAATCAATTAATTTTGGTGGATGTGATACAAATCCGGATATATGTTTTGTTTTTATGAATCCAACATCAAAAAATATTGTTTTTGAACCATCATGGAATGGCATTAGATCACCATGGATTGGAACCAAAAATATTTGGGATTTATTTGTTGCAACAAATTTATTTGATGTTGATATATATAATGAAATTAAAAGTAAAAAAGCAAATGAGTGGGATAAAGAATTTGCCGAAAAGATATATGACGAAATGAAAAGAAATAAAATGTTTATTACTAATTTAGGTAAATGTACGCAAATAGATGCAAGACCTATTCAAAATTCAGTATATGAAAAGTATTTAAATTTATTAGAAAAAGAGATAGAAATAGTAAATCCTAAAGTTATAATTCTATTTGGAAATCAGGTTAGTACAGTTTTTCTTAAAGAAAAAACATCAGTTTCACTATGTAGAAAAAAAGAATTTACAAGAGTTATTAATGGTAAAAAATATAAATGCTATTCGATATTTTATCCTGTCGGTAATGGAAGATTTAACACTGATAAATCTATTGAAGATATATTATGGATAGAAGATGAAGCTTTAAATAAGAAAGTAGAAAGTTGTTAGTAGCATTTGAGTAATAAGAAAAAATACTACAAGAAAATTAATTTGTTCCAAATTTTATAGAGAATGGTGTAATGGAATAAAATATTATGATAGAGACCATTATATAGGCTCTATCATACCACGGAAGATTATAGGCTGAAGTGGAAAAGGAGAAAATCATGAAAGAAATAGTAGATGAAAAGAATAATAAAATAATAGGTAATGTTAATTTAGATAATTCTAAAGTAAAGTTTATAGGTAGTAATAATGTTTTATATATTAATGATGAAATAACTTTAGTTAATTCTAGTATAGAATTTAGAGGGGATAATTCACTAGTATATTTATGTAAAACTGCTGATAAAATAACTGTAGATATAAAACTATATAATAATTCCACTATTTACTTTGGAAAGAATATTTGGATAAATAAAGGAGTTAAGATAGTTATATCTGAACAAACTAATTTGTTTATTGGTAAAAATTGTATGATAGCTCCTGAATGTTGTTTTAGAAGTGCAGATCCACATATAATATATGATATTAATACTAAGAAAAGAATAAATCAAAGTAAAAGTATTTTTATTGGTGATCATGTTTGGATTGGTCAAGGAATAATGGTATTAAAGAATGCTATGGTAGGATCGGGAGCAGTTATTGGAGCTAAGAGTTTAATAACTAATAAGAGATATAATTCAAATACTATATATGGTGGAAGTCCTGCTAAAAAGATAAAAGAAGGTATATTTTTTATTCATGATGATTGTCATAGATTTTTAGATGAAGATATTGAAAAATATGAGTATAATGATACTGATAAATATATTTATAATAGAGATGATACTACTACTGAATTTGAGGATATTGAGAATAATTTAAGAGGAGCTTCTATTAAAGATAGAATTGATTATTTAGATAAGATTACTTTAAATAATGATAAGAATAGATTTTATATTGGTGATTAGATAATAAATGATGGTGTTGTATTTGGTAGAAGTGCTGGTGCAATTATATTTGGTAAAGATATAGATACTTGTAAATATGAAGATGATAATAGTATTATTGGTTTAAAAGATACAAGTGGTTTTGATGTTTTATCTGGATATTCATTACTTTGTCATTATAATGATAATATTGTTAAGACGGAAAATAATATAAATTATTTAAAAGAGTATTCTATAGGAAGAAAAGTAATTTATTTACCTGAAGAAGATACTATCTTTATAGATAGTAATGATATAGAATTAATAGGAGATAAAGAATATATAGTATTTAATAATGGTAATATGCAAGTGATAACGGTAACCGAAAATAATAGATAATGCTGTCAAAATAAAAAATTAATAAATAAAGAAAAGAGGTAAGAAAAATGAAATATTTAGGATCAAAAGTATTAGAGACAGATAGGTTACTTTTAAGACCTACTAAAGAAGAAGATTTAAAAGTTATTTGGGGTATTCTATGTGATAAGAGAGTAGCAGAGCATTATCTTGTAGGAAAATTTAATTATGATTGGGAAAAGGAAAAAGTATGGCAATATAAAAAGTTAGAAAAAGCAAATAATGAAGATGTATTTCAGTGGTCAATAATATTAAAATCAGAAAATAAATGTATTGGTCAAGCTAGTTGTCAAAAAAGTTATGATGAATTTGGTAATGAAAACAGTGATAATATAAGAGATGTTGGTTGGTTTTTAGATTTTAATTATCATGGTATGGGATATGGTAGTGAAGCTGCTAGAGCAATGATCGATTATATGTTTAAAGAAGTACAAATTGATAAAATAGAAACTTGTGCTGCTACTGATAATTTAGCATCCTGGAAGATAATGGAAAAGTTAGGTTTTCATAGAACTAATAAAATTAAAAAAGTTAAGTATACTATTTTAACTGAAGAAGTAGATTGTTACTGCTACGAAATAACAAGAGAAGAATATTTAAATTTGGGGAGTGAATAATGAGTAGTATAGAAAAAGAGATTAGATTAAAAATAAATGATAATGATATTGAGAGAATTAAGAATGTTACTGATAGTTATAAAGGAAGAACTAGATTAATTGATATAACTTGTGGTAAATATGAATTTGATTCTTTAAGTAAACTTGGATATATTGGAAGAATTAGATGTAATGGTAATAGTTATAAAATAGAAATTAAAAATTATCAAAATAAAGATGAATGTTTAGAAAAATCACTATCTATTAATTCTATAAGAGATGGATTAGATTTCTTTAAATTACTTAATATGGAACCGTATTTAGTATTAGATAGATATAGAGAAGTAAGAAAATACAATAATCTTTTAATATTTATTGATGAGTTTGATACTATTGGTAGTTATATAGAAATAGAATATCAAGAATCTGATAAGGAGGAAGCATATAAATTTATTGAACTATTAGATCTTGATAATAAAGGGCAAGATAAATATGGAGATATTGTAAGGAATTTAATAAATAATGATGATAATCTAAAGAAGAAAATGATTAAGAAGCTAGAAAGATATAGTGAATAATTTACTATATCTTTTTATGTATAAATATAATTTATATGGCATATAAAAAATTAATATTTGTCAATACATCATTTTAGTAGTACTATATTAGTTGTAGGGATTTTGGTTATATTTTTTTAGAATGTTTGTGAAGTTTTACCCAATTAGTTTTTTGCTTTCATTAGTTTTGGTAAAAAATAAAAAATTTTATTGAAAAAATTAATAAAATTTGATATACTAATAGTAGTTGTGATGAACAAGAGGAGTAAATTATTTATTTATTAAAGAGAGCAAATGTTTGGTGTGAATTTGTATAAATAATAATTGAAGGTAGCTTGGGAGCATTTTTTCTGAAATTTAAGTAGGAAATTACGTATTACTGCGTTAAAGTATTAAGCTGCATATTATTTAGATGAATAATATGAATTAAGGTGGTACCGTGGACTTTAAAGTTCATCCTTTATAAGGATGAATTTTTTATTTTATGAAAGAAGGGATGAAAATGTTAGATAAAAAGTATGATTCACTAGTAAAAGAAGAAAAATGGTTAAATTATTGGAAAAAAAATAAAATATATGAATTTAAACCTGATTATAGAGAGGTGTATTCGATAGATACACCGCCACCAACGGTTAATGGAAAAATTCATATAGGGCATATTTTTTCTTATTCTCAAGCAGAAATGATTGCAAGATATAAAAGATTGAGAGGCTATAATGTATTTTATCCATTTGGTTTTGATGATAATGGTTTACCGAGTGAGAGATTAGTAGAAAAGGAGCAAAAAAAGAAAGCACATGAGATAGGTAGAGAAAGTTTTTCAAAGTTATGTTATGAAACTACTAACAAATATGAAGAAGAATTTCAAGACTTATTTTCTAAGCTTGGTGTAAGTACGGATTGGAGTATGTGTTATAAAACTGTAAGTTCGTCTACAATAAAAATAAGTCAAAATTCTTTTTTGGATTTAATAGAAAAAGGACATTGTTATCATAAAGAAAGTCCAGCATTATGGTGCAATGAATGTTTAACTTCTATTGCGCAAGCTGAATTAGAAACAAAAACAATTAGGACAACTTTTAATTATGTAAATTTTAAAACTGTAGAGGATAATGAAATATTTACAATTGCTACAACTAGACCAGAATTATTGCCAGCAATCGTTTGTGTATTTGTAAACCCTGATGATGATAAAAACAATCATTTGATTGGAAAAACTGCACATATTCCTGTAATTGATGTAAATGTTCCAATTATTGGTGATGAAAAAGTTGCAATCGATAAGGGAACCGGAATCGTAATGTGTTGTACTTTTGGTGATCAAACAGATATAGAATGGTGGAAAAAATATAATTTACCACTTAAATATATTTTTACAGATGATGGAAGAATAATGGATTCTGTACCAAATTATGGTGGTTTAAAAATAAAAGAAGCTAGAAAACAAATTGTAGATGATTTACAAGTTGGTGGATATATTGTTAAAATTGAGGAATTAGAGCATGAAGTACAAACACATGAAAGATGTGGTAGTGAAGTAGAATATACAGTAATGAAACAATGGTTTATTGATATAATGAGTCATAAAGAAGATTTCTTGAGAATTGGAAATGAAATTAATTGGTATCCAACACATATGCACAATAGATATGAAGAATGGGTTAACAATGTTGCATGGGATTGGTGTATATCAAGACAACGATATTTTGGAGTACCATTCCCAGTATGGTACTGCAAGGAATGTGGAGAACCTATTTTTGCATCAAAAGAACAATTACCAGTTAATCCGTTAACTGATACTCCATCAATTGAAAAATGTCATAAATGTGGTTGTAAAGAGTTTATACCTGAATCTGATGTTATGGATACATGGGCAACTTCTTCGGTTACTCCACTTATTAATATGAAATATGGTGAAAAAGATAATTATGAGTCTATTTTAAAGCCTATGAGTTTGCGTAGTAATGCATCTGAAATAATAAGAACTTGGGATTTTTACACTATTGTAAAAAGTTATTATCATTTTGGTATTAAACCTTGGGATAATGTTATGATTTCAGGATTTGTTATGGCAAATAAAGGTGAAAAAATAAGCAAAAGTAAGGGAAATTCAAAGGTTGAACCTTTAGATTTAATAAAACAATTTTCAGCAGACGTTGTAAGATATTGGGCTGCTTCTGGTAGATTGGGAACAGATATTACATTTAGTGAAGAGACTTTACTTCGTGGAAAAAAGTTAGTTAATAAAATATGGAATGTTTCTAAATTTGTTCAAATGCATTTGGAAGATTATCAGGATAAAGCTTTTGATGATTTTGAATATATTGATAAATGGATTTTGGGTAATTTTATTGATATGGAAAAAGAATATTTAAAATATTTAGATAATTATGAAATTGGTTTGGCTTTAAATATTTTAGAAAAGTTTTTCTGGAATTTTTGTGATAATTATATAGAAATAGTTAAACATAGGTTATATAGACCAGAAGAATTCGGTGAAAAAGCAAGATATTCTGGACAAAAAACTATTTATATATTACTTTATAAGTTATTACAAGATTTTAGTATTTTCTTCCCATTTATTACAGAAGAAATATATCAAGATATATATCATGATATGAAATCGATACACATTACTGAAATAAAATCTTTAAATTATTCCTTTGATGAAGAAATTGTTAATGGTAATTTAATGTGTGAAATAATAAGTATGGTAAGAGGTAAAAAATCAAGTAGTAATTTATCTTTAAAAACTATTGTAAAAAAATTAGAAATTGATTGTTCACCAAATCTAAAGAAAGCTATTGAAGAGGCAAATAAAGATTTTAAAGCTACACTTTTTATTAATGAACTGGTTATTAATAGTATTAAGGATGGTTACAAAATTAATGAAATTGATTTAGAATTGTAGAAATGGTTAATGCCTTTTTAATTTTGATAAGTTCTTTATTTGATAGTTTATATAAAATCAAATATTATTAGTACTCTAACACATAGAGTACTTTTTCTTATACTCCACTGTGAATTGTTATGAGGAAGACTCTCTTTAGGAGGCTTACTCATACCCTGGAAGACTTATTTTATATAAGGCTGAAAGGGCAATAAATATATAAATATAATAAATTAACTAGATTTTTATTATAAAATTTGATAAAATAAAGAAGTAGGATGTGAAGTATATGTATTTAAAAGAAATAAAAGCATACGGATTTAAGTCTTTTGCAGATAAAACTTCGATTGAATTTGGTAAAAATATAAATGGTATAGTAGGACCTAATGGATCAGGAAAATCTAATATAGTAGATGCTGTAAGATGGGTACTAGGAGAACAATCTATGAAGAGTCTTAGAGGGGATAATTCATTAGATGTAATATTCTCTGGTAGTGATAGTAGAAGAGCTCTTAATAGTGCTTCAGTTACTTTAGTATTTGATAATACTGATAGGAGTCTTCCTATTGATTTTAATGAAGTATCAATAAAGAGAATGGCTTTTCGAACAGGAGAAAATGAATATTATATTAATAATGAAAGAGTAAGATTAAAAGATATAACTGAACTTTTAACTGATAGTGGTACTGCTAAAGAGAGTTTTAATATTATCAGTCAGGGTAAGATAGATGAAATATTATCTAATAAGCCAGAAGATCGAAGAATAATATTTGAAGAAGCAGCAGGAGTACTAAAATACAAGAGAAGAAAAGAAGAAGCAATTAGAAAATTAGATAAGACTAATCAGAATCTTAATAGGGTTAATGATATTATTAATGAATTAAATAGTAATATTATACCACTAGAAGAAGCTAGTAAGAAGGCTAAGAAATATATTGAATATAAAGATAGGTTATCTAATATTGAAGTAGCAGTTATTGCTAAAGAGATTAAAGACTTAAACTTTGAATATCAAGAAGGTAAGAAAAAAATAGAAGAGTTAGAAAATGAAATTACTAAAGTATCTACTGATAGTAGTACTTATGATATTGATATACTTAAATATAAAGATAAGTTAAAAGAAGTAAGAGATAATATTAATAAAAGTCAAGTATTATTAATAGATTTATCTAAGAAGGAAGAGAAGATTACTAGTGATATTAGATTATTACAAGAGAGAAATAAATATAGGGGTGAGGAATCTCTTATTAGTAATAATATTATTACTTTAAAAGAAGATATTCTTAGTATTAGGAATAAACTTACTAATTATAATAATGATATTGAAGTATTAGATAATAAGATTAGTAATATTAATAATAATATTAATGAATATAAAAGTAAGATAGATAATTTAATAGTTAGAAAGAATAATATTAATAATAATATTGTTAAGAATAATAGAGATATTGATAGTAGTACTTATAAAATTGATTACTTAGAGAATAATCTTAATAATAATTTATCAGTACCTAAACAGATTAAGAGTATTTTAGATAATCCTAAATTTAATGGTATTCATAATGTTATATCTTCTTTAATTGAAGTACCTTCTAAATATAGTGTATGTATTAATACTGCTCTTGGAGGAGCATCTTCTTACTTAGTTGTAGATACTCCGAATACTGCTAAAGAATTAATATATTACTTAAAGAATAATAATTTAGGTAGGGCTACTTTTTATCCATTATCAGTTATTACTGGTAGATATATTGATGATAATACGATTAATAGTATTAGTAATGAAGATGGTTATATAGGTATAGCAGCTGATTTAGTTAGTTATGATAATAAATATAGTAATATTATTAGTAATGTTTTAGGTAATATTATTGTAGTAGATTCTATTGAGATGGCTAATATTATTAGTAGTAAAATTAATAAGAGATATAAGATTGTTACTTTAGATGGACAAGTTATTAATGTAGGGGGCTCTTTAACTGGTGGTAGTCAGGTAAAGAGTGTTAGTTCAATATCTATTAAATATGAGATAGAAGAAGAAGAGAAGAAAAAAGATATTCTTAGTAGTAAGAATAAGGAATTACTTAGAGAAGTTGATAATATTGATAAAGAGATTAATTCTTTAAATAGTTCTTTATATAAATATAAAGAAGAGAGAGTTGAATACTTTAGTAAGAAAGAGGCTATTACTAGTGGTATTACTAGTAGTACTAATGTTTTAGAAGAGAAAGAGAAAGAACTTAGGGATTTGACTAATATATCTAATAATGAAAGTGCGGAAGATAATTTAATTAATTCTTTATATAGTGTTAAGGAAGAAATATCTAATTTGAGTAAGAATATTGCTTTACTTAAAGAAAATGAGAATAAATATAATGATAGTATTAATGAGTTAGAGGAGACTAGAAGTCATAGTAATAGTCTTACTAGTAAGAAAGAGAGAGAACTTAATAATCTTAATATTATGACTAATAGGATTGATGTTAAGTTAGATAGTTTATTAGAGAATCTTACTAATGATTATAATATGACTTATGAATTTGCTAGTGAGAATTATAAGTTAGATATGGATATTGATACTGCTAAAAGGGAAGTACTTAAGTTAAAAGATAATATTAGTATTCTTGGTAATGTTAATTTGGATGCTCCTGAAGAGTATAAGAAGGCTAAAGAGAGATTTGATTTTTTAAATGGTCAAAAAGAAGATTTAGTTAATGCTGAGAATACTTTATATGATATTATTAAAGAGATGGATATGGTTATGAAAGATAGGTTCTTAGATACTTTTGAAAAAGTTAAGGTTGAATTTAAGAATGTCTATAGGGAGTTATTTAAGGGTGGTAAGGCTGAGTTATCACTTACTGACCCTGATAATATATTAGAGACTGGTATTGAGATTAAGGCTGAACCTCCTGGTAAGAAACTACAGAGTATTAGTTTATTATCTGGTGGAGAGAAGACTTTTACTGCTATTTCTTTATTATTTGCTATACTAAATATTAGACCAGTACCATTTTGTTTATTTGATGAGGTTGAAGCTGCCTTAGATGATGCTAATGTTGAGGCTTTTGGTAAATACTTAGATAAGTATAGGGATAATACTCAGTTTATTATTATTACTCATAAGAAGAAGACAATGGAGTATGCGGATATTTTATATGGTATTACAATGGAAGAGTCTGGTGTTAGTAAGATTGTATCTGTTAAGTTAGAAGATATTAAGAAAGATTAGTTTAGGAGGGCTTTATTGTGTCAATAGTAGATAAAATTAAAGAACATAGAAATAATGTTCCAAAGGAGTTAGAAGGTATTGATGAATTAGATTCAACTACAAAAGATTATATGTTATATAAGTTTTTGAAGGATAATTTATATGATTATCCGTATTTATTAGAAGAACTTCCAGTATATTTTATGGAAGAAATATTAATTAATGAAATAAATAGTTATAATTTTGAAAGATATTTTACGGATAATGTAATTAAAAAATTAAATGAAGGAACTGGTAAATTACGAACGATATTGCTTAATCATATAGAATATGCTAATTTAATTCCAAAGTTAACTACAGAAAAAAATTATATGCCATCTTCTATATATTTTAATAATGAAGAAAAATGGGTTTCAATTTCTAAGTATTTAGCTTTATTTCAAAGTAGATATGGTAAAAAAGAATTAATTTCATTTTTAAATAGTTTTAACGATCGTAATTCTTGTGAAAATTTGTTTAAAGAAATGGAAGATAGTGATTTCTTTTACAATGCTTTATTTGATGATGATGATATTATAGAATTGGTAAAAGGTAATTTTGGTAAGAATTTAAATAATGATTCTTTTAGTAAACTAATTAGCAAAATGAGTAGTTTAGATAATCCTAATAAGTATATGAATCTTCTTCTTGATAATAATATTTATGATAGATGTAAAAAAGATATTAGTGTTTCTTATTTGACAAGGTTGTTATTTGAAAAAGATGTAAGTTTAATTAGTGATATAAATATTAATAATTTAAGTAATATGGAACTAGATATTATGAATTCCTTTATTGATGAGTTTAATGCTGAGAATGGGTTTTATACACAAAAAACATCTGATTTTATAAATAAAATATTATTAAATAAAGATAATAAGATAGTTAGTACTTTATTTGTTAAGACAATATTTAAAGAATTATTGAAACAAGAAACTAATTTAATTTATAATTTTCCATTAATTGAAAATTATCCTGGTAATATTGAGGATATTTTTGACGATGATTTTATTTTAAATAATGATGGTTTTATTTTGAATTCTATTGATAAGATTGCAAATGTTAGTAATCCTTCCTTTATTAAAAAGATATTTGAGATAATACTACATCGTTATCCAGAAAAAATATTTCAAATTATAGGAATGGGGAAATATACAGATATTATTGATAGTATTATAGATGAAAAAATTATAAGATCTATTATTAGTAATAAAGATATGTTTAATATGTTATTTTTGCATGCTAATGATGGAAGCGTGGAGAAAATATTTCATAGTAGGGCATTTAGAAATGTTATAGATAATGATAAAGAACTTACATTTGGTATTATGTATTTTATTAATCTTTATGATGTTCATAATGAGTATATTGATCATTTGAATAAAAATTTTGCTATGATTCAGAATGTTAGACCTGAATTATCTTGGTTTAATTCTTCTTTTAAAAAGGAATTACTTGAAGATGAAGTAATTAATGTATTAGGAGTTGATTATTTAAATATTGTTTTAAATTTTGATACAATTGCTACTGATGCTGTAATAAGAGCTTATAATAATCATAATTTATATGAGTTGAAAGAGTATACTGATTTTATTGTTTCGATTACTAAAAATATAAGAGATATTAATAAATCGATAGGATTTTTTGATAGAGTTAGTGTATTATATAATGATATTAAAGATAAAGATTTGAATATATATCAAAAAGAACTTTTTTTAGAAATTGCTAAAACTGGTAATATAAATAATGTTAAAAATTATGAGGAGTTAAATAATTATTTTGATTTTAAAGCTAGTAGAGTATATAAAAATCAAGATATAACTGAAGTTGATTTTAATAGATTGTTTTTAAATCGTAATGGTATGTTAGATAATTACTTTAATATTTTTGGTTATACTAGAGAAGATTTTGAATATCTTAAATATAAATATTTAGATACGGGAGTAATATCAGAAAAAGAATTTTTATATTTGTTGGATGTATATAAATTACATGATGAAATTTTTAACCAAAATAAAGATATTCCTCTTTGGGATGTTTTGAATAATTGGCCATATAAAGATATTATATCTATTGATACAATATTTGCTAAGTTAGATAAGGCTTGGGCAGATGAGAGAAAAGGTATGCTTACTAGTCCTGATGAACTTAGAAGGGCTGCTTTAGAGGGTAAGGCTAATATTGAATATGTAGATGGAGTAGAAGTTATTACACTTATGGGATGTGATTATAAATTTGTTATTTCTTCTATGAGAGCAAAAAAGGAAAGCAATGAAATATATAATGGTAATACGATTAGTGATGGAGTTGCTTATGTTTTCCCTAAGATAGCAGGTGAAAAACTTAAGAGTAAATATGGTAAAGACTTTGCTAAGCAAAGTAATTATGAAATATTAGCTAATAATCCAGAATCTTGGTATGAGATTGAAGGAGTTTCTACTATATCTTCTTCTACTAGTATGCCAGGAAGTGACTTGGGAAGTAATTTTGATTATAGTTATGTTTGGGGAAGTGGTACTGATATTAGGATATGTGGTGTTTGTGCTGGAGATGCCGGGGTTTCTCATACTCCAAGAGCTTCTTATTATGATGGAAAGGATCGCTTTAAATTAAGCAAAAGGGAATTTTATAGAAGAGCAAATGGACTTAATGAAATATGGGAAGATCGTTTTTGTCCGGATTTAGTAGATGGTAAAATTAAAAGGGTAAAACCTGAATTTATTAAAAATGTAAACAATCTTCCCAAGTCTGTTAGATATGCAAAGTTTTTTGGTTGTCCAGTGATAGCTGTAGATAAAAGTTATTATCATAATTTTGAGGAGCAAAAGTTTTTGACTCTTACTAAAAGTGTATTAGAAGATAGTGATATGTCTAAATTTGGTGAATATATTTATTCTCCGGTTTCTTCTGCTACTACGGAAGAGATGGTACAGCAGGTAGTTCATGCACTTCAGATGAATTGTTATGCTGGCAAAATAACTGAGTATGATTTATTTAAAAAGTTAACTGATGTTAAGTGGACGGTGTATGAGGAATTTGGTAAATCTTCGGTGTTGTTTAAGGAACTTGAAAATGAATGTAGTAAATATATGGGGATGCAAGAAGAAGTATTAGATGGTAATAGGGCTAGATAATTCTTTTTCTTCCCCTTCATCCTAAAAGTATTTCGGGGTATGATGAAGCCTTTGGTCTTCATCATAGAGAGTTTGGCAATTGCTTTGTATATATGTTATAGTAATTTTAGGGGGGGAGTATTATGAATGATATTGATAGAATTAAATTAGAGGTTATTAATAATAGATTAAAATATAATGAATTATTAGAATTATATATTAGGTATTTAAAAATAAGGCAAAGGATGATGAATAAGATACCTAGTTATAGAAATGATTATAAATATTATGTTAATAGTAGAAATACTAATTGTTATGCTTATGCTTTTAGATTTGATCTACCTGATTATTTTGATGAAGCATTTAAGTATTTTGATAGTATTGGATTTTATTTTGAGCCTGGATGTTTTAGTAATATTTTTGATATTAATAGTGAGAGTAAGTTACTTGAGGCTTTGTATAGTGATCTTAATATACTTGGTATTAAGTATAGTGATAAGATAGATAGTGATTATTTATATAAAGTAGCAGTATTTCAAGAATATGATTTTTTATATGATAAGAATGGTGTTCCTGATTTTCATTTCTGTAGATTAAATAATAATAATTTATGGTCATGTAAGAATGGAATTAGAGGTAAGATAGAGAAGATTAATACTCCCAAGGCTTGTTTTACATATAAATTAGTAAAGATATTAGACATTAATAAGTAAAATAGATGTCTAATTTTTGTTTTAAGGTTAAAATTAATTTATTTTGGTTGACTTTTGTAGTTAGATATACTACAATTAATGGGCTAACTTCAAGTTAGCAGAAGGAAAGGGTGATATGGATGAATATAAAAAAATATGAAGAAATTAAAAGAAGAATAGTAGCTTTAGCACTTGCTTCAAGTATTGGATTTACTTCTTTTGCTTTAAGTGGCTGCAAGAGTAAGAATGATATAATTGATGGGGAAGCTTCTAATGGATATAGTAGTGTTTTAGATAGAGATAATAGTATAGATATGAATAATAGTGGAGAATGGTTTTGTGATGTTTGGGCTGAAGACTATGATAATAATAAAATTAGTGGTATTAAGTTTGAACTTCGTGATAATAAAAATAATTTAATTGAAGAATGGACTAGTAGTAATACTCCTCATAGAATTACTGGACTTAGTGCTGGTAAATATATTATTAATGAAATAAATGTAGTAGGAGATTATATGACTTCAAATAATAATTATACTTATGAAATAAATACTTATGAAAGTAATCAAAATGTACTTGCTATTAAACATATAAAGAAAGGAGTAGTATTAGAAGATAAGACTAATAATATATTAAATACAGGAAAGAAAGAATATATAGATGATAAATTATTTGTTTTGAAACTTAAAGAAAGTTATTTGAATAAAATGAATAACAAGGATTTTATTATTGATAGTAATAATAAAAATATCGATATTAATGATATACCTAAATATCTTGTATTAAAAGGAAGCCAAATGGAAAGAAATGACAGTATTTCTATAGGATCTATTCAATATAGTTTTAGGGATGTTATTACTTTGAATGATGATGATGTCTCAGAGACCGAGGCTTCTATTACATGTAATAAAGATGGTAGTTATCAAACTATTTTATATCGTACTTATTTAGGCTTAAAAGGATCTATATATAATGATAATTTATATATAGTACCTATTGATGATTTAACTAAGGAAGAATTAAATGAGTTAATTGAAGAACATAAAGATAATACTAATGTTATGAGTGTATTAAAAGCAAGGGGTTATTATAATGATGATTATAGTATAAATAAAACTAGAGTATTGGTAAAAAATAAATAAACTTATTAAATGTTATTGCTAAATTTTAGTAATTATGGTATATTTTATGTGTAAGGTAAAAATACTGATTTGTTTATAGAGTTAATTGATTAAAAGATCCCAAATAATTCGCAAATCAACAATAAAGTACGAGAGGAGACCCTGCCTATGAATAGAAGGATATTAACAAAAGTTAATTACTTGTTAACATGTATCAATGTTCGTGTTGGAGGTTGTATTCTAAATATAAATAATAATATTAATAAAGATTATGAAGTAACTAGTAGTAATACTAGTCTTTCATAGTCTTTTTGTGATGGTGATTTTAATGAAGAAAAGATTAATTGTAGTAGGAGTAATTTTATTTAGTATCTTAGCAATACTAGGTTTATATCAAACATTTGCATTAAGTGGGGTGATTACTACTACTGATAATGAATATAATTTTTCTATTATTGATGAGAATACTATTGAGGTACCTGCTAAAAAGTCAAAAACTATTTATTATAAAACAACGAATACTAATAAAGGAAAAGTCAAATATGGAATAGGTTATACTGGTAGTAATATTAAAGTAAAATATTTTGCTGATACTATTGATCCAGTAACAGGTTTAATTAATTATGGGGAAACTAAGTTTATTAAATTAAAATTAATAAATAATAGTACTACTAATACTAATGTTGTATTAAATACAATTTTGGGTTATGAGAAAGGTGGTAACTTGATAGTTCCAAATGGCATGACATTGGTAACAGAAAAAATAGATGCTTCTAATATTATTCAAATGTCTGAAGAAGCAACATCAGAAAGTTCAACCTTTTTAGGTAGTAGTTTAATGAGAAGTAGTATTAATAGTATAACAATTGCTTCTGATAATATTGTACCTACTACTGCAATTGGTAGTATTGATGTATCAAAAAACAAAGATGGAACTGTTATGATGTGGTGGTTTAATTCTAGTACTTCTAATATGTATGATGTATTTATTGGAAGTGAAAGTGGGATAACTTCGGCTTATAATTGTTACAAAATGTTTTCTTGGCTTACTAATTTAAAAACAATTGATTTAACATATTTAGATACTTCAACTGTTAGTGATATGAGTTATATGTTTTTTAAAACATCTTCTATTGAAACATTAGATTTAACATCTTTAAATACATCAAATGTAACTAATATGAAAGCTATGTTTTCTGGATGCATGCAACTTAAAAATGTTGATGTAAGTAATTTTAATACTTTGAAGGTAACAAGTATGATTGATATGTTTTGCAATTGTCAAGCTATCAAGACCTTAGATTTATCTAGTTTTGTTACTTCTAATGTTACTTCTATGAGTGGAATGTTTTATCAAAATTATAATTTGATTGATCTTGATATAAGTAATTTTAATACTATTAATGTTACTGACATGCAACAATTATTTAATGGTTGTAAAAGTTTAACAAATATAAATTTATCTAGTTTTAATACTAGTAAGGTTACAAATTTTTATTATATGTTTAACGAATGTAATTCATTAACAGAAATTAATTTATCTAATTTTGATACTAGTTCTGTTACTAATATGGTAGGTATGTTTAGAAAATGTACTTCACTAAAAAAAATTAATTTAAGTAGTTTTATTACTAATAAAGTCACTAATACATATTATATGTTTTTAAATTGTACTTCTGTCACTGAAATAGATATAAGAAAAGCTGATTTTTCAAATGTAACAAATTATAATCTTATGTTTTCTGAAATACCTAAAACTACTAAAATATATGTTAAAGATAATAATGTAAAAACTTGGATTAGTGAAAAATTTACTAATTTGACAGGAATAACAATAGTATAATATTTAAACTACAAGAAATTGTAGTTTTTTAACCTGATGATATGTATATGATGCTAATACAAGATTTAACTCAAGAAGAAATTAATGAATTATTTAATGAATATCAAGATAATGAAAGTATTAAATAAAAAATAGTATTGTAATTAAGAAGTATTTATATGTAAGGATGTCTGTTACTATGAAAAATCTGCTATTTAGAGGTATAAATCTAATCTAAATAAAGTAACTAGTAGTAACACTAATATTTCATAGTCGGATAGTTTATTATTTCTTATTCCTAGACTATAAAATAGGCTAGGAATGACATGAAAATACCTTGGATTTTCATGGAAGGTAGTATTATTTTAATAATTTTACATAGAATAGAGAGAAAATATTTAAAAAATACTTGACTAATATTTTTAAAAATGATATATTATTGTTGCTGGTATTTTTAGGTTTTGTCTTGGACAAAACTTATATTAAATATAAAAAATGAAACACCAGGATATGTGTAAGAAAGGAGTGAGAAAATGCCTACAATTAACCAATTAACTAAGAAACCTAGAAGTAAGAAAGTAAGAAAGAGCAAATCTCCAGTATTATTAGTAGGAAAAAATAGTATTCAAAAGAAACAAACTGTACAAGTATCACCTCAAAAAAGAGGAGTATGTACAAGAGTTGGTACTACAACACCTAAGAAACCAAACTCAGCATTAAGAAAATATGCCAGAGTTAGATTATCTAATGGTATGGAAGTTACTTGTTATATTCCAGGAATTGGACATAATTTACAAGAACACAGCGTTGTTTTAATTAGAGGTGGTAGAGTAAAAGACTTAATCGGTGTTAGATATCACATCATTAGAGGTACTTTAGATACTGCTGGAGTTCAAAATAGAAAACAAGGTAGAAGTAAATACGGTGCTAAAAGAGAAAAGAAATAATTAAATAATAAATAATATTAATGGAAGGAGGATTTAGACTATGAGAAAGAGAAGAGCAACTAAAAGAGATGTATTAGCAGATCCTATATATAATTCTAAAGTAGTTACTAAATTAGTTAACCACATTATGAAAGATGGTAAAAAAGGTACTGCACAAAACATTATATATGATGCTTTTGATATAGTTAAAGAAAAGACTGGTGAAGAGGCTATGGTAGTATTTGAAAAGGCTATGAATAATATTAAACCTGCTCTTGAAGTTAAATCAAGAAGAGTTGGTGGAGCTAACTACCAAGTACCAGTTGAAGTTAAACCTGATAGAGCTCAAGCTTTAGCATTTAGATGGCTAGCTCAATATGCAAGACTTAGAAATGGTCATTCTATGGCTGAAAATCTTGCTAATGAAATTATTGATGCTTCAAATGGAACTGGTGCATCAGTTAAGAAGAAAGAAGATACACATAAGATGGCAGAAGCTAATAAAGCATTTGCTCATTATAGATGGTAATTATTACTGTAATAAATTAATAAATGAAAGGAAAATGAATTATGGCTCGTGAAATAAGCTTAGAACATACAAGAAACATTGGAATCATGGCCCATATTGATGCAGGTAAAACTACTTGTACTGAAAGAATATTGTTCCATACTCATAAGATACATAAAATCGGTGAAACACACGATGGTGCATCGCAAATGGACTGGATGGAACAAGAGCAAGAGAGAGGTATTACTATTACTAGTGCCGCTACTACTGCATTCTGGAAGGGTTATAGATTTAATATAATTGATACTCCAGGACACGTTGACTTTACTATTGAAGTTCAAAGAAGTCTTAGAGTACTTGATGGTGCTGTTTTACTTATTGATGCTCAAGCAGGTGTTGAACCTCAAAGTGAAACAGTATGGAGACAAGCAAATGAATATGGTGTACCTAGAATTATCTTTGCTAATAAGATGGATAAAATGGGAGCTGATTTCTATTTTAGTTTAGGTACTATTAAAGATAGATTAGGAGCAAATACTGCTGCTATGGAACTTCCTATTGGAGCTGAATCTGATTTTAATGGTGTAATTGATCTAGTTACTATGAAAGCATATCACTTTGATGGTAAACAAGCTGAAGATTATACTGAGATTGAGATTCCTGAAGATATGAAGGATAAAGCAGTTGAATATAGAAATATATTAATTGAAGCTGCTGCTGATTTTGATGAAGATTTAATGATGAAATATTTAGATGGTGAAGAAATAGGTGTTAGTGAACTTAAGAAAGCTATCAGAAAGGGTGTATTAAAAGCAGAATTCTTCCCTGTTATGTGTGGAACTGCTTTAGGTAATATGGGTATTAAGTTACTACTTGATGCTGTTGTTGATTATTTACCTGCTCCTACTGATGTTGAGGCTATTGAGTGTACTGATATGAAAGGTAACTTAGTATTAAGACATCCATCTGATTCTGAACCATTTACTGCATTAGCATTTAAGATTGCTACTGATCCTTTTGTAGGAAGACTTACTTTCTTTAGAGTATATTCTGGTACTTTAAAGAGTGGTTCTTATGTACTTAACTCTACTAAAGATGTTAAGGAAAGAATTGGTAGAATACTACTAATGCATGCTAATCATAGAGAAGAGATTCCAGAAATATATGCTGGTGAAATTGGAGCTGCTGTAGGTCTTAAGAATACTACAACTGCTGATACTCTATGTGATGAGAAGAAACCTGTTATCATGAAAGGTATGGAATTCCCTGAACCTGTTATTACTCAGGCTGTTGAACCTAAAACTAAAGCAGACCAAGAAAAGATGGGTATTGCCCTTCAAAAACTTGCTGAAGAAGATCCAACATTTAGAATGCATACTGATCCTGAAACTGGTCAAACTACTATCTCTGGTATGGGTGAGTTACACCTTGATATTATCGTAGATAGAATGAGAAGAGAATTTAATGTTGAAGCTACTGTTGGTGCTCCAATGGTTGCTTATAGAGAAACTATTACACAAACTGGTGAGTGTGAAGGTAAACATATTAAACAATCAGGTGGACGTGGACAATATGGACATGTTTGGATTAGATTTGAACCAAATCCTGAGAAAGGTTATGAATTTGTTGATAATATCGTTGGTGGTGTTGTTCCTCGTGAATACATCTCAGTTATCGATAAAGGATTACAAGATGCTATGCAAACTGGTATTCTAGCAGGATACCCTATGGTAGATGTTAAGGCTACATTATTTGATGGTTCATACCATGATGTAGACTCATCTGAAATGGCATTTAAGATTGCAGCATCACTTGCTTTAAAAGAAGCTAAAAACAAATGTAAACCTGTACTACTTGAACCAATAATGAAAGTAGTAGTTACTGCTCCAGATGAATATACTGGTGCTGTAATTGGTGACTTAACTGCAAGACGTGGTAAACCACAAGGACAAGAATCAAGAGGAAATGCTATTGCATTTACTGCAATGGTACCACTTGCTGAAATGTTTGGTTATGCTACTAGTTTAAGAAGTTCTACTCAAGGTAGAGGTAACTATGTAATGGAACTTGACCATTATGAAGAAGTTCCAAAATCAATTGCTGATGAAATCATCAAAAAAAATGGTGGAAATTAGTAAAAACACTTGAAAAAATACAATAATATGATAAAATATATATTGTAATATTAAAGAAAGAGAGGAAATTAAAATGGCAAAAGCTAAATTTGATCGTTCAAAACCACACGTTAACATTGGTACAATTGGCCACGTTGACCATGGTAAAACAACATTAACTGCCGCTATTACAAAAGTTTTAGCTGCTAAAGGTGGAGCTGAATTTATGGATTATGCAAATATCGATAAAGCTCCAGAAGAAAGAGAAAGAGGTATTACAATCAACACTGCACACGTTGAATACCAAACTGATAAGAGACACTATGCTCACGTTGACTGTCCAGGACACGCAGACTATGTTAAAAACATGATTACTGGTGCTGCTCAAATGGATGGAGCAATCCTAGTTATTGCTGCAACTGATGGTCCTATGGCTCAAACAAGAGAGCACATCTTACTTGCTAGACAAGTTGGTGTACCTAGAATGGTTGTATTCTTAAATAAATGTGATATGGTTGATGATGAAGAATTATTAGACCTAGTTGAAATGGAAGTAAGAGAATTACTTACTGAATATGGATTTGATGGAGACAATACTCCAATCATTAGAGGTTCTGCTCTTAAAGCTCTTGAAGGAGATCCTAAGTATGTTAAGGCTATTGAAGACTTAATGGATGCTGTTGATGAATGGATTCCAACTCCTGAAAGAGATAATGACAAACCATTCTTAATGTCAATTGAAGACGTATTTACTATTACTGGTAGAGGAACAGTTGTTACTGGTAGAGTTGAAAGAGGACAATTAAAACTTAATGATGAAGTTGAAATCGTTGGTTTAAAAGATACTAAGAAAACAGTAGTTACTGGTATTGAAATGTTTAGAAAACAACTTGACTATGCTGAAGCTGGAGATAATGCTGGTGTATTATTAAGAGGAATCGACAGAAGTGAAGTTGAAAGAGGACAAGTTCTTGCTAAACCTGGAACAGTTCATCCACATAAAAAATTCAAAGCACAAGTTTATGTACTTTCTAAAGAAGAAGGTGGAAGACATACTCCATTCTTTACAAACTATAGACCTCAATTCTATTTCAGAACTACTGACGTTACTGGTGTAGTTACATTACCAGAAGGAACTGAAATGGTTATGCCTGGTGACAATGTTACTATGACAGTTGAATTAATTGCTCCAATTGCAGTTGAAAATGGTACTAAATTCTCTATTAGAGAAGGTGGACACACTGTTGGTGCTGGATCAGTTACTGAAATTATTGAATAATTAAATTAAAGATACTCATTTGAGTGTCTTTTTTCTACAAAATTTAGTTGATAATAAAACAATAAAAATTGTATATAATATTAATGCAAATGATAATTTGCCAATTTTATGCAATGGTATTGACTTTTGGCATAAAATATAGTATATTATTATTGCATTTGATGAATGCATTAATAAGAAAATGTTTCTCGCTTCCAGGTGGCTTGCGAGTAATAAGTAATCCTGGTCGACAATGTTTCTCGCTTACGGGTGGTGCGAGTAATAAGTAATCCCGAGCGAAAATGTTTGAAAACTCTTACTTTTTAAGTAGAGTTTTCTTTTAATTTATGATATACTTTTATTGGGTTTAATAGTTCAAAAATAATATGTTTTTTACTATATGTTTATGAAATAAAATGAAAGGAGAAAAGATTGTTATGAAGGTTCAAACTGGATATTTATATCATATTAAGGATGATTTTTTTGATATTGTTAACGATGATAATTTAATGCAAAATCATGAAAAGGGTAAAAAAAGACCTACTTATTTTACTATTAAGGATAATGATATTTTATGGTTTATTCCTATTAGTTCAAAAATAGATAAATATAAAAAAATAATTGATAAGAAAATAGAAAAATATGGTTTTTGTAATACTATATTAATAGAAAAAATTTTTGATGAAGAATCTGCTATTTTACTTCAGAATGCTTTTCCAACTTTAGAAAAGTATATTGATCATGTTCATACAATTGATGGTAAGCCTGCTAGAGTACCGGAAAAGTTAGAACAGATAATTTATGATAATTTTAAAGAGTTAATGAAGCTTAATACAAGGGGAATAAAGGTATTTTTTACTGATATAGATAAAATGAAAGAGCAGATGTTAGAAGAATTAAAAGTTTCTAGTAAATAGTTATAAGTTTTATTTTTTAGATAGTAGTGAAAAGAACTTATATCACTGCTCGTTTTGAACGTTTGGACAGGATATTTAATATCATTATCCTTAGTGATACTAGTTCTTTTCTTTCTTTTAGGTATTCACTGTGAATATAATAGATATGGATGATATTCGTTTCTAGACTATAGGCTAGAAATGACATGAAATGACCTTGGCATTTCATGAAAGGTGAAAGAATGTAAATGATAATAATTACTTAAATATTATTATTACATAGATTATTATAGGGATGGATAGTATGAATCCTTATAATAAGATAGAAAGAGATAAGAAATGTATATGTAATATTGTTATTATTGGGATGACTGGCCTATGGTATCACAGGGTTTAATTGGTCCTGCGGGACCTCAAGGAGAGACTCCTAGTAGTAGTACTGAAGGGATATTCTTTGCTAGTTATAATGAATGATATTGAAGCAATGATTATTAATGAGACTTGGTTAGTACCAGAACCTAGTGAATATTTTATTGTTCCTAATAATACTGAAGTAGAAGTAGTACCAGGTATTTATGAAATTGATTTATCTGGATATATTGATGGGGGTAGATAATACTCATGGTGGTAGTTTTTATTTAGCAGATAGTACTGGATCTGCGATTAAAGATTTAACTTTTGAATTACCTCTTAGTGATATTAGTAAGATGTATTTTAGTAAGAATATTTTATTTAGATTTAAAGATGATACTATACTTGAGGTTATGACTAATTTAACGGGAGATATTAATACTTCTAATGTAGAAGTAAAAGATGTTACTTTACTTATGAAGAAGATACATGAATAAGGAGTACTTTAATGGTACTTTTTTTCTTTACTTTAATTGTTATATTTGATATAATTAGTAAGAAATGAGGCGTATTATGAAAGTTAAATATACATTATTACATAAAGATAAAGATACTAAGGCTAGATATGGAACATTAGAGACTAACTATGGTAAGTTTGAGACTCCGATGTTTATGCCAGTAGGTACTCAGGCTACGGTTAAGACTCTTGATCCAGAAGAAATTAAAGAGATAGGTGCAGGTGTTATATTATCTAATACTTATCATTTATGGCTTAGACCAGGAGAAGATATTGTTGCGAAAGCAGGAGGACTTCATAAGTTTATGAATTACGATGGTCCTATTCTTACTGATTGTGGTGGTTTTCAGGTGTTTAGTTTGGCTAAACCTAAAGATATTAGTGAAGAGGGAGTAGTATTTAAGAGTCATATTAATGGAGAGAGATTATTCTTAACGCCTGAAAAGAGTATTGAGATTCAAAATAAATTAGATAGTGATATTGCTATGAGTTTTGATGAATGTCCTCCATATCCTGTAACTCATGAATATATGAAGAATAGTGTTGAGAGAACTATTAGATGGGCTAAGAGAGGGAAGGCTGTTTTTAATAATCCTAATCAAAGTTTATTTGGTATTGTACAGGGAGGAGAATTTGAAGATTTAAGGGAATGGTCTTGTAAAGAGACGGTTAAATTAGGTTTTGATGGTTATTCTATTGGTGGTACTTCAGTAGGAGAAGATAAACCGACGATGTATAAGATGATTGAATATGGTATTAAATATTTGCCAGAAGATAAACCTAGATATTTAATGGGAGTAGGAGAACCTACTGATTTATTTGAAGGGGTAGAAAGAGGAGTAGATATGTTTGATTGTGTACTTCCTACTCGTCTTGCTAGACATGGTCATGCTTTTACTAGAGATGGTAAGATTAATTTAAGAAATGCTAAGTATAAAGAAGATTTTACTCCAGTAGATGAAAGTTGTGACTGCAAATGCTGTAAAAATTATACTAAGGCTTATATTAGACATCTTTTAGTAGCAGATGAGACTTTAGGTCAAAGACTTTTATCTATTCATAATTTAAGATTTTTAATTAGAATTATGGAAGGGATAAGAGAAGCTATTAAAGAAGATAGATTCTTAGAATTAAAAGAAGAATTTTATAATAATTATAAAAAGAAATAATATACTTATTAGAGGTGAAGGGTAAGATGAAGAAAATATTAAAGATTAATGGAATGAATTATTTGGTGTTAATATTTTTTGAGATGGTATTTGCTCTCATCTCTTTTGATATTTATTCTAAGGGTGAAGTACTTAGTATACTTATATATTCTTTATTTGTTTCTTTTATTATGACTATTTTAATGACTATATGGAGTGAGAAGGTAAATAGAATATTTGGTTATATTATTTATTTTATTTTTTGTTTTTGGTTTGCTTTAGAGACGATATTTAAGGCTTTCTTACAGACTTTCTTTTCTTTAGATTGTTTTAAGTTATCTGATCAGGCTATGGGGTTTGCTGGGGAGACTATTAAGGTTATTGTTAGTAATATCCACTATTTGGTATTGTTCTTTTTACCTTTTATTTTACTTATTATTTTTAGAAGAAAACTAGATTTTGATATAAAGGGTAATAAGAAGTATTTATTTGGTTATATTATTCTTATTCCTTTATCTTTCTTATCTTATAGACTATATATTAATAGTACTAAGAATAGTAGTGATATTTCTTTATATGATTTATATTATAATACAAATAATATTCCTCTTAGTATTCAGAAGATGGGAGTATTATCTAGTACGGGGTTAGATATATATAGGAATATATTTGGGTTTGATGATAAGGTAATTGAAGTTAATTATGAAGAGAATGATGATAATGATGAATTATTTGTTTATGATAAGAATATTCTTGATTTGGATTTAGATAGTGATAAATTAAATAAGGATATTAAGAAATATATTGAAGATAATCCTGGTACTAGTAAGAATAAATATAGTGGGATGTTTGAAAATAAGAATCTTATTTTTGTAGTAGCAGAATCCTTTAGCGAAATAGGAATAGATAAAGATAGAACTCCGACATTATATAAACTAACTAATAATGGCTTTATATTTGATAATTTTTATGTACCATATTACTTATCTACAATAGGAGGAGAATTTCAATCATTAACAGGATTATATCCTAATTACTCAACTCTTACAAAGTGGAAGAGTGGGGAGAATAGTTTTCCTTATGGACTTGCCACTACCTTCAAAGAAAAAGGATATAATACTTATGCTTATCACGCCCATGATGGTTATTTTCAAAATAGATACAAATATCTTAAAGCCTTAGGTTTTGATAATTTTAAGGCATGTAATATGGAACTTGATATTAACTGTAATATGTGGCCAGAAAGTGATATAGAAATGATTAAAGCCACCACTAATGATTACATAAATAGTGATAAACCATTTATGACTTATTATATGACAGTATCAGGACACTTGGATTATACTAAAGAAGGTAATAGTATTGTTAGTAAGAATTGGGACTTAGTAAAAAACTTAGATTATAGTGATAAGGCAAAATCATATCTTGCTACTCAAATAGAATTAGATAGAGCAATGGAATCACTATTAAAAGAACTAGAAAATAAAGGTATTTTAGAGGATACTGTAATTGTCTTACTCGCAGATCATTATCCATATGGATTATCACTAGAAGAAATTAATGAATTATCTAGTTATAAGAGAGATGAACTATTTGAAATAAATCATAATGCTCTAATTATATATAATAGTAGTATGAAAAATATTAGTATTACTAAAGTAGGTATGCCTATAGATGTATTACCAACTATATATAATTTATTTGATATTAAATATGATTCTAGATTATTCGCAGGTTCTGATCTATTATCTAATAATGAAGGCATGGTTATTTTAGATAATTTATCATGGATTACTGATAAAGGTAAATATAATAGTCTTAATGGTAAATATAGTGGGGATATTGATAGTGATTATATTAGTAATATTAATAATATTATTCAAAATAAGATTATTTTTAGTAGGAATATGATTACTTATGATGGATATAGATATATAAAAGAGAAATAGTTTCTCTTTTTATTTTAAAAAAATTATTAAAATTTATTGTACAATCACATAAATTATAGTAAAATTATACTAGAAGAGGTAATAGATATGAATATAACCAAATTTATAAAAAAAATAACTATGTCTACAATGTCCAATGAAAAAGCTTTAGAAATAATAATCAGAAATATAGATGATTTAGAATCATTAGGAGATACTGATACTATAACAAAATTAATAACTAAAGCTGCAAAAAAAGATTTTAAGAGATTAAAGTTTGAATGTTTCCATAATTCATTATTAAATAATATAATATCTCAACTTAAAAGAGATCCAAAAGTAATGTTATATGCTGTAAAACAAGATCCTAACAATTTAAATTATGCTAAAGGAGAAGCCTTAACAGATGAAATAATAGATATTGCTTTATCAACTGGAAAGTATAATTTTAATCATTTTGGAATAAGTATTAATTTAGAACAAAATTCAAAAGTAATGTTATATGCTGTAAAACAAGATCCTAACAATTTAAATTATGCTAAAGGAGAAGCCTTAACAGAAGATGTTATAAAGACTGCAATTGCTAGTGGTTACAAGTTCAATGATTCATCATCACATTATTTGCTTAATAATCCAATAGCAATGTTATATGCTGTAAAACAAGATCCTAACAATTTAAATTATGCTAAAGGAGAAGCCTTAACAGAAGATGTTATAAAGACTGCAATTGCTAGTGGTTACAAGTTCAATGATTCATCATCACATTATTTGCTTAATAATCCAATAGCAATGTTATATGCTGTAAAACAAGATCCTAACAATTTAAATTATGCTAAAGGAGAAGCCTTAACAGAAGATGTTATAAAGACTGCAATTGCTAGTGGTTACAAGTTCAATGATTCATCATCACATTATTTGCTTAATAATCCAATAGCAATGATGTATGCTGTAAAACAAGATCCTAACAATTTAAATTATGCTCTAGGTGAAGTTCTAACAGATGAAATGATAGATATTGCTTTATCAACTGGAAAGTATGTTTTTGATGCTAAAGAAACAAACTATACATTAAAACAAAATCCAAAAGTAATGATGTATGCTGTAAAACAAGATCCTAACAATTTAAATTATGCTCTAGGTGAAGTTCTAACAGATGAAATGATAGATATTGCTTTATCAACTGGAAAGTATGTTTTTGATGCTAAAGAAACAAACTATACATTAAAACAAAATCCAAAAGTAATGATGTATGCTGTAAAACAAGATCCTAACAATTTAAATTATGCTCTAGGTGAAGTTCTAACAGATGAAATGATTGATATTACTTTATCAACTGGAAAGTATATTTTTGATGCCAGAAATGCAAGTATAGCTTTAAAACAAAATCCAAAAGTAATGATGTATGCTGTGAAACAAGATCCTAATAACTTAAATTATGCAGAAGATGAAGCACTAACAGATGAAATAATAGATATAGCTTTATCAACCGGAAATTATGTTTTTGATGCTAAAGAAGCAGCCTATAAATTAAAACAAAATCCAAAAGTAATGATGTATGCTGTAAAACAAGATCCTAATAACTTAAATTATGTAGAAGATGAAGCACTAACAGATGAAATTATAAAAGCAGCTTATGATAATGGATTTTGGGATTTGAAAAATAATAATAAAAATAATGATGATATTTCTATTATAATAGCAAAATTAAGGAAAATGATTGAATTAAAACATTATCAAAATAAAAATACTGATAAAATGATTGAACATATAAAGAAAAGGTTTTTTGATTTAACTGAGGATAAAATAGCTGAACTTTATAGTTTGTATAAAAGATCAGAATTAACTAATTCTGAAGAAGCTTATAAATTAAGAGATCAAATTATTGATGGTGCATTAGAACAAGACGATCCTTTAGAAGTATTTGCAAAAATAGAAAAAATCTTTGAAAAAAATAATCTTCCATTATTTGCTAAAATTTATAAATGTTTTGAGACACTATATCCAAATTTTAATAAATCGACATTTAATTTTGATAAAAATAGTAGAATTTCACCTGACTTATTAAATGCAAATCCACTAGAAAAAAGAATGGCCTATTTAAGAAGAAATGGTTCTGATAGAGATATTAGAATGCAAATGGTATTTAATGATTTATTAAGAATATCAATTTGTTCTGCTGATAGATCACTAATAGATTATATGAATAATATTAAAGTAGGAAATGATTTATATTTAGATATAGTATCGGGTAAAAGAACTTTTGAATCATTAACTTTCGAAGAAAAGAATGTATTAGATATTTTTTCTTCCCATTTAGAGGCATTACAAGAAAATAAAACTCAAAGTAAAAACATGACACTTGATAATTTATCATTACCAGATAAGATTAGAGTTTTAAGTAAAGAATTTTCTCCAACAGATAGACATAGTTTACCTGATAGAATAATTAGAAGTTTTGCTTACTATGCTGGATTTGATTCTTTTGAAAGTTTAAATAATTATATTATAGATTCTTATAAAAAAGCCGAAAGATTAGGAGAAAGTAATGCAATTAAAAGGCAAACATTTTCATTTGAAGATGGTGACCTTTTAAGATGTATAGGTAATATAGATGCACTTGAAGCATCATTAGATATTGGAAATGTTTGTAAAGAGTTTTTGGGTCCTCTTAAGGGAACAAGTGATTCTGATATGACACCATTAGATATAGACTTTTCATTAATAAACACAGCAAATGGTATGAAAAAAACAATATATAGTTGCATAAGTGGAACTCCAACTGGTTTTGGTTTTGGCAATATTTATCTTGTAACTGATAAAAATAATCCTAATATTAGAATTACGAGAGATAATAATGGAAATATTGATTCGCCTTATGATCCGATGAAGTTAGAAGTATTTTCTACTACCGAGGATTTAAGTGGTGTAAATGCCGCACGTTGGGGTGCCAGAACAGGCTATTCATTAGTAACAGATGTTGATTATATTATATATAAAAAGAATTTTGAAATAAATTCATTAAAACCATATAATGAAGATGGAAGTGTTAATTATGTTAATCAGACTTCTGATGTTTATGATGATTTGATTCGTTTAAAAATGTTACTTGCTAAAAAAGGTATATATAAACCAGTATATGACTTTACTGGTAAATTAGTTTTTACAAAAAAAGAATATGATACTATTCGTAGTAAATTAGATGGAATTTCTTATTACAAAATAATAACTGAAGAAGAAAAAGCATATCCACTAGCGGATACATCACTATTATATTTTCCTGGCATTGAGGAACTTGCAACTGAAATGCAGCAAGATAGAAGTAAACAACAAGAAAAAAGAAAAATTATTACTGATAAAATAAAAGAAATATTAGTATCTTCATTAGGAGCAACACAAATAAATGATACAATACTAAATGATTTATCACAAGGTAATATTGATTTGTTAGAGACAGGATCAACATCAAGAGGCACAAATGTTCCTGGTGATGCAGATTATGATTTTATGACTAGGGTTGGTCGTAATGATTTAAATAATACTGATGCTGTAATTAGAGATCTTAATTCTTTATTTTCTCCCCAAACAAATATATCACATGATAATAGATTTAGAGGAAAAGATATTAAGTTAGATGGAATAGAAGAGCCAATTGATATAGATATTTCGTTTACTCAGAAGAGAGATAAAGTTGATTATTCAACAGATACTTGTTTATCTGATTTATTAAGAACAATAGAAAAAGAATATCCAGAACAATTTCCACTTGTTAAAGCAAATATAGTATATGCTAAAAAGATTTTAAAAGCTGGCAAGGCTTATAAATCAAGAAGATCTTCTGAGGCAGAAGGTGGATTAGGAGGAATTGGAGTAGAATACTGGATACTTCAAAATGGTGGTTCTTTTATAAATGCTGTTAATAGTTTTCTAGCTCAAGCTGTAAAAGATGGTAACATAATACCATATGAAGAATTTAAATATAAATATCAAATATGGGATTTTGGAAAAAATCATGAACCAAAAGAAATAAAAATTGGCTCTTCAGAAAGAATTGGCTATTCAGAAAAAATAGTCTTTCCATATGATGAATTTGTATCATGTAATATGAGTAAAGAAGGATATTTAAAAATGACAAAGACATTATTAGAATTTAAAAAGAAGTATGAAATGGCCGCTACTCAAGTTATGAATCAAACTATGAATCAGATTGTTGAGAATTATGTTGTAGAATCACCATCAGGGCGTAGTAGAGGAAATATTACATATTTAATGTTAATTACATTAAGTTTAATATTATCAATAGCAACAATATTAATAACATTCATTTTTAATTAAATAAAAATAAGGCTAAAGTATTTAACTAGAGTCTTATTTTTTAAATATTATTATGTACTTTAGTAATAGATTTTAGTATAATAGATATAAGGTGGTATTATTATGTATGTAGAAGTATTAACACAAATTAGTGCAAAAGCAGTAGATCAGTATTATGTATATCATGTACCTATGAGATTTAAAGATAATATTAAAATAGGTATTAGAGTAAAAATACCTTTTGGTAAAATGGAACTAGAGGGATTTGTTATGAATATACTTAATGATACTGATTATGATAAGAATAAAATTAAAGATATTATTGATGTTGTAGATAATGAGGCTGTACTTAATAAAGAAATGATCTTACTTGGTAAATATATGAGTAGACATTTATTATGTTCACTTGTTAGTGCTTATCAAGTAATGCTTCCTAAAGCGTTAAAAGCTAAAGTTAATACTAATATTAAAATTAAATATAATAGGTATTTAAGAAGAACTAAGAGTATTGAAGAAATAGATGAATATATAAGTAAATGTAGATATGAAGGTCAAGTAAATTTACTTTGTAAGTTAAAAGAAGGAGATGTTCTTATTACTAAGATGTCTAGTACTATTAATACTATTATTAAAAATGGTCTTGGTGAAATATATTTAGAAGAAGATAAAAGATACTCTTATACAGGGATAAGTAATTATAAGAGGGTTGTATTAAATGAAGAACAAGAAAAGGCTAAAGATATAGTAGTTAATTCTTTTGGGGATGCTAATACTTATTTATTATATGGTGTTACTGGTTCTGGTAAAACAGAAGTATATATGAGTATTATTGAAGAAGCTTTAAAACTAGGTAAAGAGGCAATTATGTTGGTACCAGAAATTAGTTTAACTCCTCAAGTAGTAGGAAAGTTTATATCGAGATTTGGTGATGTAGTAGCAGTATTACATTCTAAATTATCTGATACTGAGAGATATGATGAATATAGAAAGATAACTACTGGAGAAGCTAAGATTGTTATTGGTACGAGAAGTGCTATCTTTGTTCCTTTTAATAATATTGGAGTTATTATAATAGATGAAGAACATACTAGTAGTTATAAACAAGAGAATCATCCTAGATATAATGCTAAAGATATTGCTATTCTTAGAAGTAAATATCATAAATGTCCAGTAGTTATGGGAAGTGCTACTCCTAGTTTGGAATCTTTTGCTAGGGCAGGTAATAAAGTATATAAATTATTAGTATTATCTAAAAGACCTAGTAGTAGTACAATGCCTAATGTTGAAATTATTGATATGAAAGAAGAGGTTAAGAAGGGTAATTTTATTTTATCTGATACTTTGAAATGTAAGATTAAAGAAAAACTAGATAGAAAGGAACAAAGTATTATTCTGCTTAATAGAAGAGGATATTCTAGTATTATTAGTTGTAGGGAATGTGGTTATACTGAGAAGTGCCCTAAGTGTGATGTTACTTATACTTATCATAAGACAAGTAATAATTTAAAATGTCATTACTGTGGTACTGCTAAAGTACCTAGTAAGGTATGTCCTAAATGTGGTAGTAAGTTAAGAGATTTTGGACTTGGTACTGAGAAATTAGAAGAAGAATTAAATAAATTATTTAAAGCTAGAATAGTTAGAATGGATGTTGATACTACTAGTAAAAAAGGAGAACATCAGAAGATTATTGATGATTTTGGCGAGCATAAATATGATATTTTAATTGGTACACAGATGATTGCTAAGGGACTTGATTTTCCTCTTGTTACTTTAGTAGGAGTAGTATCAGTAGAGTCTTCACTTATGGCTCCAGATTTTAGAGCTAGTGAAAATACTTTTCAGTTACTTTCGCAAGTAGCAGGAAGAGCGGGCAGAAGTACTTCAAAGGGAGAAGTTATTATTCAAACTTATAATCCTGATCATTATAGTATTATGTTAGCTAAAAATCATGATTATTTAAAATTTTATAAGGAAGAAATGAGTATTAGAAAGATGCTTAAATATCCTCCATACTATTATTTAACATTAGTTAGTATATCTTCAAGAGATTATGAAGGCGGATTTAAAGAAGCTAATAAGATAGGTAATTATTTAAGAAGTAAACTTGGTAATTCAATTATACTTGGTCCTACTACTAGTAGTGCATTTAAGATAAATAATATTTATCATTATCAGATTATTATTAAATATCAAAAAGAAGATAATTTAATTAGTACTTTAAATTTTATTATTGATATGTATAAAAATAATAATAGGATAGATGTAGAAGTAGATTTTAATCCAATTAGAATTTAAGTCTTGCTACTTCTTTTTTTTTATTGTATAATTAAGTTAATGGTAGGTGATAAATATGAAACTAAATAGAAAAGGATATACGCTAATAGAGCTACTGGCAGTAATACTTATAATAGGATTAATTTTAGGTTTTTCTACTTATGGTATTATTAATGCTTTTAATACTTCTAAAAATAAGTCACTTACTATAAGTATAAATAGTATTAAAGAGTCTGCTGAAACATATGCTACTGAAAAAAATGATGATAGTAGTTATTGGCTAGATAT